>ERZ1066116.53-NODE-53-length-88407-cov-11.690816_pt1 | contig 88407 bp, 58 predicted proteins | sample MGYA00382763_ERZ1066116 | MGnify/ENA primary metagenome ERZ1066116 (study PRJEB33369, sample SAMEA5778346) | biofilm metagenome | biome: Industrial cooling water; feature: Water cooling tower basin; material: Biofilm | place: United Arab Emirates | collected...
GTGTCACACCCAGTTCTCTCAGTCTTTTTGAGATTTGAGCTCTGTGGTGGCTGCCATGATTGGCAACATGAATCAATATGTCGGTCAGGCTGTTGAAAAACACTTCGCCCGACATGTTTTTGTTTTCAAGCTTTTTGTTGAGTTCGCTCAGTTTTGTTTTTGCCAGCATCTTTACATAAAGTTCTGTAAGAGCGTTGTTTTTCTCAGAAAGCTTTTCAAAAGGATGAATTTGCCAAATGTCGTTGTTTTCATTGGCAACTTTGGTTATTCTATTGTACCAAGTACGCTGCGCATTGAGCATGTGGCTTATCAATTTTGTACAATATTCATCATTTACATTGTTTTTGGCCATTTCTTCCAAAATGAGTTCATTCGCCCAATGGTTGTAGTTAAAAATTTTTACCAAATAATCTTTCATAACATGATATTTTAATATTTATTGGTACGGTGAAAAAAGCAGATTTGAGCTACATCGTCATCGTAGTTTACATACCCGATTTTCAATAATTTGTTTTGAATTTTGAAACAATAAGGACTTTTCACCTTTAAATTAAGTACATACAACGATTTCATAGCCAAATAGATATGCAGATAGTAGAAGTAAATACAAAAAAAGAAATAAAAGAATTTATTGAATTTCCTGTAAGGCTATACAAAAATGTGCCAGAATGGATTCGTCCGCTCGATAAAGACATTGAAAAGGTATTTGACAAAAAAGAAAACAAGTTTTTTAGGCATGGCGAGTGTGCTCGCTGGATTTTAAAGGACGATGAAGGAAAAACCATAGGGCGGGTAGCGGCTTTTATCAATAAAAAAACAGCCAATATTACCGAATATGCCACAGGAGGAATGGGTTTTTTCGAATGTGTAAACGATACTTTGGCTGCTACCATGCTCATAGACAAGTGCAAACAATGGAACATGGAGAGAGGTATGGAGGCGATGGATGGCCCTATAAACTTTGGCGAGCGCGACCAGTGGTGGGGGCTTTTGGTCGATGGTTTTGACAAAGAGCCCAACTATTGTATGCCCTACACGATGCCTTATTACAAAGATTTCTTTGAGCAATATGGCTTCAAAAACTATTTTGAGCAATATACTTATGCCATGCCAGTGCAGTCACAAATGCCCGAAAAGTACAGGGAAAAAGCATCGAGAATAGCTCGCGACCCGAACTACAACTATAAAAACTACGACAAAAAGAAGCTCGAAAAATTTGCAGACGATTTTCTGTATATCTACAACAAAGCGTGGGCCAAACATGGTGGGCTCAAAGGCATGGCAAAACCCCAAGCGGTATCTATTTTCAAGAAAATGAATCCGATTGTAGATACGGACATAGTAGTTTTTGCCTATTATAAAGAAGAACCCATTGGCTTTTTCATTATGATTCCCGAGCTGAATCAGATATTCAAATATCTAAACGGGAAGTTTGATTTGTGGGCTAAGCTTAAATTTCTTTATCACCAAAAAATAAAAAAATCGTGTAGAAAAATGTTTGGAGTGGCTTTCGGCATCATTCCCGAATACCAAGGCCGGGGTGTGGAAGGTGCTGTGATTATGGAAGCAGCCCGAATAATTCAGCCCAAAGACAAGTATGACATTTTTGAAATGAACTGGATAGGCGATTTTAATCCCAAAATGATACACTTGGTAAACGAATTTGGCGCTCAAGTGGCCAAAACGCATATTACTTATCGTAAAATTTTTGATGAAACTAAGCCGTTTTATAGAGCAAAAGTAATAATGTGATTTTTATATTAGTAATTTGATGTTACTTTTGTCCGTAATAAAAATCTAAATAAACAATGAAAAACGCACTAGTATTTCTGCTTTCTACATTTCTAAATGTACTACTGACCAATGCACAAGACTTGATCATAAAAACCAATGGCGATGAAATTCAATGTAAAGTACTAAGAGTAGGCACTCAAGAAATATTCTTTAAAAAGAAAGAAAACTTAGATGGCCCGGAATATGCTGAGTTAAAGTCAAACGTGCTTTTTATTAAATATGAAAATGGCCAAAAAGATGTATTTACCACTGCAAATACACCAGTTGTAAAAGATGTATCTACCCTTTGTGAGCCAATCAAAAGAAAAAATGCAGTGTTTTTTGAGGCAGGAGGAAATGGTATGTTCGCTTCAATTAATTACGAAAGGAAACAGCACGATTCTAAAAGAAATAATTTTTCTGCGATAAAAATAGGTTATAGTCCACTTGCTGTCATCAATATACTAAATATCACAGGTACTTATAATATAGGCGATGGGATGAATTTTTTTGAAATAGGTGGAGGAGGTGGCTTGTATACCCAAGAATTATTCAATAAAGGTTCTAAAGTATTTGATGATGAAAGCATAGCGCCTTATATATATTTTACACCAACTATAGGCTACAGAAGAGAAAGCTCCAAAGGTTTTTTATTAAGAACATTCATTACTATGTTAAGCATTAGACAAGAGGAATATAATAGTACTTATAACCCGAGAACAGGAACTTATTCAGATAGAATTACATATAAATTCGAGAGATATCCATTTCTAGGCGTGTCTATTGGATATTCGTTCTAATACTTGTACAAATGAGAATATTGGTATTTTTATACATTATTTTTGCTACTCCATTTTCATTTGTTTTCTCTCAGGCGTTGCTCATAAAAACGAATGGAGAAAAAATTAATTGTAGGGTTCTAAAAGTGGGAATTAAAGATGTCGTTTTTCAAAAGCTTTTTAACCCAGATAGCCCCGAATATGTTATAAAAAAATCTCAAATTGCATATATTCAATACCCAAATGGAGACAAAGATGTATTTCATAAAAAATATAAATCCACAATCGAAGATACTATTCCTAAGCATAAGGGATTGTCCAAAAAATATAATGCGGTATTTTTGAATTTATTAGGATATTCGTTTTACTCTTCTGTGAACTACGAAAAGCGCTTTTGGGGTTCTACAAAACAAAATTTTGTTACTTTGGGAATAGGAGTATTACCGGCAATTGCTTTTTATAATTTTAATTTGAGTTCTACAGTGAATCTTGGCAAAAATGGTAATTATGTCATGCTTGGCTTTGTGTATAGTTTTTCATTTTCTAAACTTAAAACCTTTCTGTCGATACCTTTTTTACCATTTTTAGGATTCAGAAAGGAAACTAAAAATGGTGTTTTACTAAAAATCTATGTTACTCCAAATATGCTACCAGAATACGAGAAAAGTGATCATATTGAGAAATTCATTACCGATTATTATAGTTACACAATACCGTACATAGGTGCTTCTTTTGGTAAAACTTTTTGACGGCTAGTGTGCGTTCTTTCAGATACCATATTTATTATAGAATTTGCAATCCGAAAATAAAAACCTTATTCTCTCAATAATTTTTTTACAAACTAAAATTCCCCCCTCAAATCTTTTTAAACCCAAAAAAACTTCTTTTTGACCGCATTCATTATTTTTGTAAATTAAACTTTTGCAAGGCAATAGCCTATTTCTGTTGCTTGAAAGCCGATGTTTTCGGCATTTGATAAAAAATGAAGCATTTATTGAGCCTTATAATATTAATACAAAAAAATAATAAGACATTCCTTAAATCATTTCCCTAAAGGGGAAACAGGAAAGGGGCTAAAAAAGTACTTTGTCATATTATTTTTTGATTCAATGCAAAAACATAAAACAGAGCCATTAATTGACGATTACCCCTAAATATTAAATGCCTCCTTTGGGGTTGGAGGCCGATTAACTGAATGAAAATCACCGTTGCCGGAGCTTGCCTAAACCAAACACCCATAGACTGGGAAGGAAACAAACAAAACATTATCTATGCCATAGAGTATGCACGGCTTAATGGTGTGAAAATACTTTGTCTGCCCGAGCTTTGCATCACGGGCTACGGCTGCGAGGATTTGTTTCTCAGCGACTGGCTCTACGAAAAGGCATTTAAGAAACTTTTAGAAATAAAAGAATATTGCTACGACATCACCGTGGCTGTGGGTTTGCCTATCAAATTTGAAGGCAAAAACTACAACTGCGCCTGCCTCATCCACGATACCGAGATATTGGGCTTTTATGCCAAGCAATTTTTGGCCAACGATGGCATACACTATGAAAACCGCTGGTTTAGCCCTTGGAAATGGATTTCTGTATACAATTATGACATTGGAGGCGGCAAATCAGTGCCTTTGGGCGATGTGATTTTCGATGTAGAGGGCGTAAAAATCGGTTTTGAAATATGCGAAGATTCGTGGCGCAAAGAAGAACGACCGGGCTACAAACATAAAATGAGGGGTGTAAACATCATTTTAAACCCCAGTGCGAGCCACTTTGCCTTTGGCAAAACTCAAATCAGGCACGATGAATTGGTGATAAAAGGCTCTCAAGAATTTGAATGTGCCTATGTGTTTTCAAATCTGCTTGGCAATGAGGCAGGTCGGGCGGTGTATGACGGAGAAATTCTCATAGCCCAATTAGGACGATTGCTGAGCCGAAACAAACTTTTTTCTTTCCAAAATTTCAATGTGCAAATGGCCGAGCTCGATTTGCGCATACCCGAAAACAGCAAGGGACTCACACCTATCAATCCATTTTTAAAAAAAGAAGAAGAATTTGCGGGAATATTGCCCTTGGCGTTGTTTGACTATTTGCGCAAAAGTCGCAGCCATGGTTTTGTGCTGTCGTTGAGTGGTGGTGCAGACAGCAGCTGCTGTGCAGTGATGGTTTCTGAAATGGTAAAGAGAGCTGTAGAAGAACTGGGAGAAACGTATTTTTTGCACAAACTAGCCGTTTCCAGTCTTTCAAATACGCAAAACTATATTTCGCAATTGCTCACCTGTGTGTACCAAGGCACAAAAAACTCGTCTTCCGACACAGAACTTTCGGCCAAGGCTTTGGCAAATGAAATAGGCGCAACCTATTATTCTTGGAAAATAGATGGAGAGGTACAGGCATATACACAAGAAATAGAGAAGGTACTCGGTAGAACACTTTCGTGGCAAACAGACGATTTAGCCCTGCAAAACATTCAGGCCCGCTCACGCAGCCCCATCGTATGGATGCTTGCCAATATTAAAAATGCACTCCTTTTGGCTACTTCCAATCGCAGCGAGGGCGATGTAGGCTATTGTACCATGGATGGCGACACTTCGGGCAGCATTTCGCCCATAGCCGGAGTAGACAAAGATTTTATCAAACATTGGCTCATTTGGGCTGAAAAGGATTTGGGATACAAATCGCTTTCGCACGTTAATAATTTAGCCCCTTCTGCCGAACTACGCCCTTTGGAGCGTGTGCAGAAAGACGAAGATGATCTGATGCCTTATTTTATCTTAAATGAAATAGAAAAGCTGGCCATTAGACAATGGAAATCGCCCGTGGAAGTGTTTTTGGCACTGAAAAATAAGCAACTGACTGACGACAAGCTATTAAAAAACTATATCGCCAAATTTTATAGACTATGGAGCAGAAACCAGTGGAAACGCGAGCGTTTAGCCCCTGCGTTTCATTTAGACGAGCACAATGTAGACCCTCGCACTTGGTGTAGGTTTCCTATTCTCAGCGCAGGTTTTGACGAAGAACTCAAGGCACTGGATAAAGTATAATTCCGTGCACTTTTGAAGTAAAAATACTCATCAGATTGTTTGAAAAGTACAAATCATAGCCTGCGTAAACAATGCTTGGTTACCCTCAACAATATAGAAGTATTAAATGCGTTTTAGATTTTCTGAAAATTATTTTACGGTATTTAACAATTTATTAATAGTTGTTATAGGATAAATCAAATTATTTTTTGAACATTTTTCATTTTTTTACGTAGAAGGCTTCTAAATTCATTAAAAGGTATTTCATTTTTTACTCATTTTTATTTATATTTGAAGACTTTGCTCTATAATTTAATGCAGCTAAGGTCTTGAGTTGATTCCTCAAACAAATGCGTTAATCAAAAAGCTTAGTAATGTGTTAACGATTTTCCAATCTTTCAAAAATTCTTTTTAGTAGAAAATGACAAACGAACTAAACAGCGGTCTGTACGATTCCCGTTTTGAGCACGATGCTTGTGGTATTGGTTTTGTGGCAAATTTAAAAGGCCGAAAATCGCACAAGATTGTGAAGGACGCCCTTCACATGCTCACTAGGATGTACCACCGGGGGGCCTGCGGTTGTGAAGAAAACACAGGCGATGGTGCAGGTATTCTTGTGCAAATGCCCCACGAGTTTCTATTAAATGAATGTTTAAAGTTGGGAATCAAACTTCCGGCATTTGGTCGCTATGGAGCAGGTATGGTATTTTTTCCTGCCGATGACAAATTGAGAGAAGAATGTAGAGAAGTATTAAACAGATATATTGATAAGTTGGGCATGACTTTGCTTGGCTACAGAGTAGTGCCCAGCGAGCCCACCAAAGCCGACATTGGTCCTACTGCACTTTCTGCCGAGCCGGTGATAGAACAAGTGTTTATAAAATGTCCTGACGATATTTCAAACCCCGATGATTTCGAAAGAAAACTTTTTGTGTTGAGAAACTATGTGAGCCGTTTGGTGAAAGAGTCGATACAAAAAGCTGCCAAAGATTTTTATATAGCCACCATGTCGTATAAAACGATGGTGTACAAAGGCCAGTTGACTACCAATCAAGTGGAGCCTTATTTCCCCGATTTACAAAATCCTGATTTTGCCTCAGGTTTTGCGGTGGTTCACTCACGCTTTTCTACCAACACGTTTCCTTCGTGGAAATTGGCGCAGCCTTTCCGCTACATCGCCCACAATGGTGAGATAAACACCGTGCGCGGTAACGTAAACTGGATAAAAGCCAACGAACCTGTGATGGAGTCGCAGCTTTTCTCGAAAGAGGAAATGGAAATGATTATGCCTATTTGTGACGAAACTGCCTCAGATTCGGCCAATTTGGATAACGTGGTAGAATTGTTGACTTTAAATGGTCGTTCGCTTCCGCATGTGATGATGATGTTGATTCCCGAAGCTTGGGACGGAAATGAAACCATGGACGACAACAAGAAGGCTTTCTATGAGTATCATGCTTCTATCATGGAGCCTTGGGACGGTCCTGCTTCTATTTCTTTTACCGATGGTAAAATAGTAGGTGCCACACTCGATAGAAATGGTTTGCGCCCCTCACGCTACACATTGCTCGATGACGATACACTAATAATGGCTTCTGAAGCCGGAGTAATCGAGGTAGATCCCGCAAAAGTGGTGGCCAAAGGTCGTTTACAGCCCGGTAAAATGTTTGTGGCCGATTTGGAACAAGGTCGAATAGTGAGTGATGAAGAATTGAAAAAAGATATTTGCTCTCGCAAGCCATACAGAGAGTGGTTAAACAAATTTAAAATAGATTTAAAAGAACTTCCTTCGGCACACAGAACGTATTTGCCTTTGGAAGGCGATTTGTTGTTGAAAAAACAGTTGGCTTTTGGCTACACCACAGAAGATTTGAGAATGGTGATAGCCCCAATGGCCGAAGAAGGCAAAGAGCCTGTAGGTTCTATGGGTCAAGACACGCCATTGGCCATTCTTTCAGACCAAGCCCAACATATTTCGAGCTATTTCAAGCAATTGTTTGCTCAAGTTACCAACCCACCCATCGACCCTATTCGCGAGCGAATGGTGATGTCGCTGGTGAGCTACATTGGAGGCGTTTCTAATTTGTTGGAAGAATCGCCACAACATTGCCACATCGTGGCCTTGAAACAGCCCGTGTTGAGCAATAAAGATTTGGAAAGATTGCGCTACATAGACCATGCGCACTTTCAAACCAAGACGATACCTATTGTATTTTACTGTCAAGATTATAAAAAAGGCGGTTTAGAAAAATCGCTTGACAAAATATGTCAATATGCTGCCGATGCAGTGGAAGACGGCTATGAGATTGTGTTGCTTTCAGACAGAGGCATAGACAGCGACCACGCACCTATTCCATCGGTTTTGGCTACAGCTGCCGTACACCACCACTTGATTCGCAAAGGCCTTCGCTCAAAAGTAGGTTTGATAGTAGAAGCAGGCGATGTGTGGGAAACCCACCACTTCGCCACTTTGATAGGTTATGGTGCTTCTGCCGTAAATCCTTATTTGGCTTTCGAAACCATCAATGGTTTGAAAACCGATGGCATTATCAAAGCCGATTTGAACGAAGAAAAGCTTCAATATAATTTTACTAAAGCCATTGGTGACGGCCTATTAAAGATTATGTCTAAAATGGGTATTTCTACGCTTCAATCTTATACCGGAGCTCAAATATTTGAAGCTTTGGGCTTGAATAAAAAGCTAGTAGATAAATATTTCACCGGAACGGTATCGAGAATCGGAGGCTTAGATTTAGACGGACTCGCCAAAGAAGCCATTTTGAAACACAGCTTGGCATTCCCTGAAAAAGAAATACCAAATCCAAAATTGGAAGTGGGTGGATACTACCAGTGGAAACGCAGAGGAGAAGCTCACTTATTCAATCCTGAGTCTATCCACTTGCTACAGCTTTCTACCAAGAAAGCCGACTACGGAATATTCAAAAAATATACCAAAGTGATGAACGACCAAACCAAGAAAGCCATCACGCTTCGCAGTTTGCTTCGTTTCAAACAAGGTAAATCAATATCAATAGACGAAGTAGAACCAGTAGAAAGCATTGTAAAACGCTTTGCTACGGGAGCTATGTCGTTTGGATCTATCTCTCACGAGGCGCACTCTACTTTGGCCATTGCCATGAACCGACTAGGCGGAAAGAGCAACACAGGCGAGGGTGGGGAAGACGAAATACGCTACGATAGAATGCCAAATGGCGACAGTATGCGCTCTGCCATCAAGCAAGTGGCATCGGCTCGTTTTGGTGTTACTTCTATGTATTTGACCAACGCAGACGAATTGCAAATAAAAATGGCGCAAGGTGCGAAGCCCGGAGAAGGCGGACAATTGCCCGGCCATAAAGTAGATGAGTGGATTGGTAAAGTGCGCCACTCTACACCTGGCGTGGGCTTGATTTCTCCTCCGCCTCACCACGATATTTATTCAATAGAAGATTTGGCTCAATTGATTTCTGATTTGAAAAATGCCAACCGTGCAGCTCGCATCAGTGTAAAATTGGTGTCGGAGGCAGGTGTAGGTACGATTGCCGCTGGCGTGGCCAAAGCCAAATCAGATCATATATTAATAGCAGGACACGATGGAGGCACGGGAGCTTCTCCTATCAGCTCTATTCGCCATGCGGGCTTGCCTTGGGAACTTGGTCTCGCGGAAGCACATCAAACTTTGGTGAAAAACAAGCTTCGCAGCCGCGTGTGGGTGCAAGCAGACGGACAATTGCGCACAGGAAAAGACATCGCTGTGGCTACGTTGCTTGGTGCGGAAGAATGGGGCGTGGCCACGGCTGCGCTCGTGGTAGAAGGTTGCATCATGATGCGTAAGTGCCATTTGAACACCTGCCCTGTAGGTGTGGCCACCCAAGATGTAGAGTTGAGAAAACGCTTTACCGGAAACCCTGACCATGTGGTGACTTTCTTCAAATTCTTGGCTCAAGATTTAAGAGAAATCATGGCTGAACTTGGCTTCAAAACCATAGACGAAATGGTGGGTCGTACAGATATGCTCGAATTAAGACCAGAAATTGACCACTGGAAATATAAAAATATAGACCTTTCGGGCTTGCTATACAAGCAAGAAGACGGTGCAGAAGCAGGATTGTATCGCACTCAGGCACAAGACCACGGCATAAAAGACCAAATAGACTGGAAATTCCTCGAAGTGGCCAAACCTACTTTGGAATCGGGAGCGAAAGTGAAAGGTGAATTTGCCGTGCAAAACACCGACCGTTCGATTGGTACCATTTTATCAAACGAAATCACTAAAAAATATCGTTCGGCAGGATTGCCTAAAGATACCGTTCATTTGAAATTGAAAGGTTCGGCAGGTCAAAGTTTGGGTGCATTCACTTGTTCGGGTATCACGCTGGAACTTGAAGGCGAGGCAAACGATTATTTTGGTAAAGGTCTTTCAGGCTCAAAACTTATTTTGTATCCTGACAACAAAGCCAAATTTAACCCAAGCACAAACATCATTGTAGGAAATGTGGCCTTCTATGGCGCTACTTCGGGCGAGGCCTACATCAGAGGTATGGCGGGCGAACGCTTCTGTGTGCGAAACTCAGGTGCTACGGCTGTGGTAGAAGGCGTGGGCGACCACGGATGCGAGTATATGACAGGTGGAAATGCCATTATTCTAGGCGAAACAGGCAGAAACTTTGCCGCGGGTATGAGTGGCGGTATTGCTTATATATACGACCCTAAATCTACCTTCCCTGCCAAGTGCAACATGGAAATGGTGGCTCTCGACCCTATGGACGATGAAGATAAGACTTTCTTGAAGCGTCATATTCAAAATCATTTTGATTATACAAAATCCGACATAGCTGAAAATATACTAGCCAATTGGAATCTTGAGGTGAGCAACTTTGTGAAAGTGTTCCCTAAAGACTACAAAGCAGTGTTGGCCAAGCGCAAAACCCAAAAAGCAGCAGAACCTGTGAAGCAATTGGTGTAAACAGAAGATAAAACAGCCCTCAATGCCTTTGGGGGCTTAATTAAAAATATTTTATAAGACTTTAATAAATCATTTATAGAAATGGGAAAACCTACAGGTTTCATGGAGTTTACCAGAGAACTCCCTAAAAAAGCAGACCCCAAAACAAGAATAAAAGAATACAAAGAGTTTGTAAACGATTGGACAGACGAACAGTCGAACCAGCAATCGGCTCGCTGTATGAACTGCGGGATACCTTTTTGCCACAGCGGTTGTCCGCTGGGGAACATCATCCCTGAATTTAACGATGCTGTGTACCAAAAGAATTGGGATTTAGCGTATGAAGTACTAACTTCTACGAACAATTTCCCTGAATTTACAGGTCGTATTTGTCCTGCACCTTGCGAAGCTTCGTGCGTGTTGGGCATCAATCAGCCACCCGTGGCTATTGAGCAAATAGAAAAAACAATCATAGAAAATGCCTTTAAAAACGGCTTGGTGAAGCCCCGCATTCCCTCGGAAAGAACGGGTAAAAAGATAGCCGTAGTTGGTTCAGGTCCTGCGGGATTGGCTGCCGCAGCGCAGCTAAACTATGCCGGACATTGGGTGACGGTGTTTGAAAGAGACGAAAAACCCGGTGGATTGCTCCGCTTTGGTATTCCTGATTTTAAGTTGGACAAATGGGTAGTGGAACGCAGGGTGAAATTGATGGAAGAAGAAGGTGTGACTTTTAAAACCAACGCCAACGTGGGTGTAAATGTGAAAGTGAGCGACTTGCAATACGAATATGACGCCATCGTGCTCACGGGCGGTTCCACGATACCGCGCGATGTGAAAATACCGGGCAGAGAGTTGAAAGGCGTGTATTTCGCCATGGAGTTTTTGCCACAGCAAAACCGCAGGGTGAGCAACTTGCCTCAAAAAAAAGAAGATATTTTGGCCACAGGCAAAAATGTGTTGGTAATAGGCGGTGGCGACACGGGTTCAGACTGTGTGGGTACTTCCGTGCGCCACGGTGCTAAATCTGTTACCCAAATAGAATTGCTTTCAAAACCACCCGAAGGTAAAAACGAGAACACCCCTTGGCCAAACTGGCCGATGATTTTGCGCACCTCTACTTCGCACGAAGAGGGTTGTGAGCGCCAGTGGGCCATCAATACCAAAGAATTTATAGGCGATGGCAACGGCAACCTCAAAGCCGTGAAAATGGTGGAGGTAGATTGGGTGATGGAAGACGGCAGACCCAAAATGACAGAAAAACCTGGTTCTGAAAAGATAATTGATTGCGAATTGGCACTGATAGCAGCTGGATTTTTACATCCGCAGCAAGAAGGAATGCTCAACGAAATAGGTGTGGAGTATGATGAGCGTGGCAACGTGAAAACGACCAACTACCAAACCACAGTGAACAAAGTGTTTGCGGCAGGCGACATGCGCAGAGGCCAATCGTTGGTGGTTTGGGCCATATCGGAAGGTCGCGAGTGTGCCCGTGCCGTAGATGAGTTTTTGATGGGCGAGTCGAAACTAGAGTCGAAAGACATGGGAATTTTGGCGCTGGCAGAAGATTAATAAAATATTCCTGTTTTTACACAAAGCGAGGCGATGAGGCTAAAATCTCACCGCCTCGTTTTGGTTTAAGGGGTGTCTTTACAGTTGAAATGGGAATGGTGGGAAAGTGAACAATTAGTAATATATTGAATGTAAAATGTAATAGATTAAAACTTTTGTAGTTCCAATAATAAGTGGCATATTGCATATGTTTATGAGTTATAGGCTATAGTAAAATGTTACAAAAAAATAACATTATGATCAGAATTACACTAACGGCTAGCATTTTGGGAATAACAACTTTGCTTTCTTGCAATAGGACAGATTTTAAAAAACCAGAAGAAGTAATAAAGTCATATCGGACTTTAACAAATGAAGATAAAAACGAAAAAGTATATGACGAATTTCTTTCAAGCAAATCAAAAGAATTCGTAACAAAAGATGAGTTTTTAAAAGACAGATTTAAATCTGACAGTATATCAAGTTCAAGAATGGTTTTGGAAAGTAAAATATCGAGTTTTCCTCTAGATGTAAATAATCCAAGTTATAGACGTTTTAAAGTTGATGAAAAATCAGTATTCAAAAAAGACACTATTTATAGTCGTTTTTACTACTCATTAATTAATGAAAATGGTGAATGGAAAATAATATGGATAAATACACTTTTATCTTTTGCAAGTAAAAAATATGCTGATGGCAACTATTCGGAAGCAAGAAAAACTCTTGATAAAATTATTGAGATTGATCCATTTTCAGGAACAGCATATGATTTTTTAGCTTGGTGCTTTCTAAGAGATAATTCATTAACAAAAAACGAATGGGAAAACGGCATAGTAAAAAATGCGAAATATGCTGTAACACTTGAAGAAGATGTTTTCAGTCATTATAACACATTAGCGTCTTATTATTCATCAATTGGAAATATTGATTTGGAAATACAAAATTTTGAGAGAGGGCTTTTATACTGTCAGAATAATGACGAAAGATCTTTGTTTTATTCAAATTTAGTAGGAAGTCACATTTCAAAGGGAAATTATGATAAAGCCGAAGATTTCGTTAAAAAATCTATTGAAATAAATGACAAAGATGCATTTGCATGGTTCAAATATGGTACACTTATGCAAGCGCAAAACAAGAATGATAAAGCATTGGAATACTTTGAAAAGGCATTAAAGCAAAACAAAATGGAAAATTCTTTACAAGGGAGTTTATATTACTCATATTCGCTTTCTTGTCTAAAAAATGGCAAATGCGATATTGCAAAAGAATATATTAATAAGGCGTTAGATATTGAGCCAAATAACAGCAGTTATCAATCCTTATTCAATCAAATAAAATACTGCAATTAACTGTTATTACACAATAATCAATGGAAATAGTACCAACAATAGAAAAATATTTGAATGAAATTGCCGCAGACGAATTTCACAGATATAAATCATGGGACAATTGCCATAAATCATTCAGTGTTTCCGAAAAGACTGGCATTCACATTTTAGAATTAGCATTTTATTTGGCAAGTTGGGGAATGTATAGAGGTTCAAGTGGCTTACTACAAAAAAATCATTTTATTCATGGAGGTGCGGTAGATATTTTGTTTTCTAATGACGGACAAAAACTAAAATGCAACTCAAAATATGAAGTCACTAAAAGTAATATTGACAACATTCTAAACTTAAAAAATAGATTATCTGACCATTATAGCAAAATACTATTCACAAAAGGTGTAGGAACGTACAAACCAATTTCGCCAACAGACACTTTACTCAGTAAAATTTTGCTTGGAACTTTAGGTTGCGTTCCCGCTTACGATAGGTATTTCATTGACGGCTTAAAAGATAGGAAAATAGAAAACATAACTTTCAATAAAACTTCATTAAATGAATTGTTTGACTTCATTGACAAGAATAAAACTGAAATAGACTATGCACAAAAACTTATATCTACACAGACAAAAGTATATTATCCCAAAATGAAAATTTTAGATATGTATTTTTGGCAGACAGGTTACGACAAAGAAGTGAGAGAAAAACAAAAAAGAAAACATTAAAGACAGAAAACTATAGCCTATAAATAACCCGTATTCCTACACTTGGTCTGTTCCACAATTTAGCGTAGCAATTGTCGAACCACAGATAAAAACCGATATGCATCGGATAAATACTCAGCAAGCCCCAATACTCCTTTATTTATAGTAAAGTTGCAAACTTTACTAGTCTAAGAATTGTGCTAGCGGACGAAAATTAGTCTTTAGGATTTTTATTTGTAAATCCTAGCTGGAAAAGCTATATTTAATAAAGAGAAAAATATAATTTTACTATCGACAAAAATATTAGCAAAGGAATACCCCCTTACTGGTAAACATAAATTGCATTAATATGAAAGCAATACTTTTAGAAGTGAAAAATCAAAAGCAAGAAATAGCCATCAGGGCTTTTGCACAAGCTATCGGTAGCAGGTACACCGATGCTAGGGATATTTCTCTTGGGCTTTTTTTGAATCAATGTAGAGAGTCAAAATCCCTTTCTTTGGCTGATGCTAAACTACAAATGAGCCTTATTCGGGATGAGATTAATAATAAAAAATAGTTTTTTTGAAACCCTTTCAACAGTTTCTGACAGTGCAAAACTAAAGGCTTTTGACTTTATAGAAAAGATAGCAAGGATTAATGACCTATCAGAAGTAGATAGTGAACCATTGCTTGGGTTTCCTTACTACCACAAAATTTCAATTGAAAAGTATAATCTTTGTATTTATGTTAGTAAAGACAAAGAGATTGAAATATTAGGGATAGTGGAGAAAGGTAAAGAATTTCGGTATTTGACATAGATTTTTTATTCATCCATCGTGTCTACGTGGTTTGTGATTTATAATCGCAAACCACTTTCGTAGTATTCTCAACCCACAATACAAAACCATCTACCCGCCATCCATCCGAAGGGATGGTATCCATCTTTTGATTGGAATATGCGGAAAACCACTTTCTTAAAAAAAGTGGTTTTGTCTGTTTTCTTCAGTGTCTTTCATGTCTTATATCCCTTTACCAAAATATTAGCCTACAGCTCTATCGTTCTGCCTCTGAAAAATAATGCAGCATTTACTATTTGGATGTTTGTGCCATCTATGTTGAGCGTGTTTTCGTGGCTTTCGGTAAATATCAAACCCTCTCTTGCCCCCACGGCTTTGCAAGCCTCTAGCAAACCTGCGTATTCCCTTTTGGCGGTGTCGGTATTGCTGATGTCAAAGCATACTTGGGCAGGCAACAAATCGCCATTGGGCAACTGTATTACCAAATCACATTCTTTTTTGTCTTTATAATAGTAACATTTGTAGCCATATTTACGAAGTTCTAAGAAAATCATATTTTCAAACAGAAGGCCAAAATTATCTTTGAAATCATAGGTAAGTGCTTGCAATAACCCATTGTCTATGGCATAATACTTCTTTTCCGAGAGTTCTTGTTTCAGAATAGAGGCATGAAATTTATTGGCTTCCACACACATGTATATGGCTTGGGCTGCCTCCAGAAATTCATACAAACTGTTTTTGCTCACGTTATAGTTCTGCGATTTCAAATCATGGTATATTTTATTTACCGACAATGGCTTGCCCACCGATTCGTACATTCTTTTCAAAAAATACTTTAACACAGAGAGATTGGTAAAATTGTATCGCTCCACCATATCTCGGTACATCATCACGTTGAAATAGTCTTGCAGCATATTTTTATGAAATGTTTCGGGCAACAGGGCTACCTCGGGGAAACCGCCCTCTTGCACAAATTGCATAAAATAAGACTGATTTTTAGCTAGCGAAGCGGTGTCTTGTTGGTCATTCTCAAATTTTTTAAACCTCAAATATTCATTAAAGGAAAGTGTGAGCAATTCAAAAGTGAGTGTACGCCCTCGGAGTTCCGTGGCTATTTCGGTACTTAATAGCTTGGAATTTGAGCCTGTGATGTACACGTGGTAGCTCACGCTGTCATATACTCGCCTTACAAATTTCTCCCAGCCCTCTACATTTTGGATTTCATCAAACAGGAAATAGCAGGTAGACAAGTCTTGGTTTGGGTACATCTCCGCGAAAACCTGCAAAAGGGTGTCCAAATCTTGTTGCCGTATATTCAGGCGTTCATCTTCAAAATTTATGTAAAGTATTTGCGTGGGCTTTATGCCCGAAAATTTTAAAGATTGTGCCATTAATTCCAACGTTGCCGATTTCCCACTTCTTCTGGGTCCTGTCACGGTCACTATTTTATTGATGTCGAGGGGCAATTGTAGGTTTCTTTCTATCCATTTTTTGGGTGGTTTAGAATGATAATCTGCTATTATTTTCCTTATGACAGGTTTTTGATTCATCATTATTTCCTTTTTATAAGGACAAAAATATAAAATATTTCCTTATTAAGAGGATAAAAATACAAATTTACAAAAGATTGTATTGTGGGACAGGAGCAAAAAATATTAAAATTTTCGATTTTCTTGGCTGGATTCAGCTCCCAAAATCAATAAATTTTATCTGTTTGATGCTTATCAAAATATAGCCGTAGTAGAGATGCTAGAAGTAGGAATAGGACAGAACGCTATTCACTTATTTTTTGCTTTCTTGACAAATCAAAATTGAAGTTGGCATTGATAATAAGTCCATTGTTGTACTGAAATATATTTTTCCCTTCTATTTGCCTTCCAAACTGTACAATTTGGCTCAGATAGCCAGCTTCTATTCTTATGGTTTTATTAAATCTATATCCCAAAAGCAAACCGATTCTGTTCTGGTCAAAAATATTGGCATTCACATTTTCGCCAAATCCTATAAATATTTCATCATAAGCAGCAATGTAGGGTGTTCTATCTGCTATTTCTTGCCCGATAAGGGGCAATTGAAATCTAAACATATACCTCATTCGGTGTAGCAAGGGGTATTGATCTTCTGTGGTAACACTAGGGGAGCTATATCTGCCCACAAAACGCTGCTCAAGCATAAATCGGTGAGAGAAATCAACAATACTTTCTTTATGTGAAAGCTGAATCATTTGATAAATGCGATGTTCGGTAAAATCTCTACCCAAACCATTGAGGGGAATTTCTCCATAGGCAAAGGTTTCAATCCAAGCATAGCCAACTCTACACAAAACCTTGGGAGTCCATTGATAATTTATTCCAACTCTCAATAAACTTTGTTGCCAATGGGTAATAAATTCGTCTCTGCGCCATTGGTACTCAGTGTGAACGCCAAATTTGTTTGACAATTTGAATGTGCCAAAATAATTGTACCAACCAATATTGCCATGCGTGTTGAGCCTATTATTTTGAGCAAAAGCACTAGAAAGCCCTAATGTTATGGAGAAGAGTATTGCAAAATATCTATTCATAGTGTAAAAAGAGTGCTGCAATTTAGCATATTACAGCACTCGAGATTATTATTTTGAAGGATTATATGGTAATGCAGATTTGTGTACTATGATACGAAGTTTTCCGTCTTTTCCTTTTCTGAAAACCCAAGTTTTATCCACCATTACTTCAGAGCCATCTTTGGCAGTAACCCATACGTTTCCCATGGTTATGGCAACCGAACCATAGATTTGAATTCCTTCGTTTTTCTCGCCAATGTTGTCATAGCGAGCCTTTACCCATGGTTTTAGCGCAAATCCTTTGTCGTTTGGATAGTCACGGTCGCCACCTACAAAATATGCTAAGGCTCCTTTCTTGGTGGTTCTAAAGGTTTGATCGCCAAAAGCCAAAGTAGGTTTAAAAAATACCTTTCCAAAGTCATAATTGTAAGCGTCAGTAAGAACCTGCTCTGCATAAGCTTTATAATCGCCACCTTCTTCTTTTATTTTGCCAATTTTCACAAGAGCGTCACACCAAGCCTGTTGTGCTGCACGTACTTCATCATAAGTAATAATGGTTTGTGCCCCTTCTTCTACGTAAACCAAGCCTAGTTCATCTATAACTTTTTGAACCTCTTTGCTTGTTTGCGATACTGTGTTTTGTACTTCTTCTTTTGATTTTTCAGCTACCTGATTGCAGCTACTCAGAATCATTCCCGAAGATATTACTCCGGCAATCAAAAATTTATTTATCATGTTGTTGGTTGTTTTGTATTTGCCTACTTCTTTTATGGTGTTCGGCATGTCCATTTTAACCACTAACAGGGTATTTATTTTAATTGTTTTAGGTCTGTCTAAATTTTATTTTAGTCTGTAGTTGCTTCTTTGGTGTTTTGCAAAATTTATCATTTGGTTTTTTATGTGCATCAAAAAATACATTTATTTGATGCTAAAATTTATATAGAAAAATGGAAGTCTATGAGTATAAGATTTTATAAAAGATGCCTGCAAATGATTAGTAATATAATTTTCTTTTAAAGAGACTAATGAGACGAAAACCATAATTCTTTTCGGTGGCTTTTTAAAAGTAACAAAGTTTTATTAACCATATAAACTAGGTAGTTAATATATCTATTGGGCTTTAAATAAAAAGTGATTTATTCTACTAATAAAAAGATAAAAGGCAACAAGTATGAATTCTTGTTGCCTCCTTCATATATATATATACAATTGCATCTATTTTATTAGACTACTGGTATCGGCTCTGTTTTTTTAATTCCCAATCCGCCTAAATATTGGTCATTTACATCGCTGTAAGAAGTGAAAGGAACTTGGGTTTTTTCGTAGCCATAGTTTTCCTTTAGTGTTTTGGTCAGTTCTTGACCTCCGGCACTTAGCTCTACATCTTCCATTTTTAATTGGCAGGGGTGCTCATATCCGCATGCATGGGTGATTTCAAGCATTTCTTTTCTCAATGTTTTTACATAATTGTAAAAACGCTCCGATTTCAACGTAGGGTCAAGACCCGATTGCAGCCATTTACTAGAGGTGGCTATCCCCGCAGGACAGTGGTTGGTATGGCATTTTTGAGCTTGAATACAACCTATGGCCATCATAGACTCACGGGCTATGTTTATCATGTCTGCGCCCATAGCAAAAGCCATCAATGCATTGGCAGGAAAGCCCAATTTTCCCGAGGCTATGAAAACTACCCTGTTGGTAAGTCCTCTGGAAGCAAATACTTTATAAACATTGGCAAAAGCATGTACAAAAGGCAACGACACGTTGTCGGCAAACGCTGGCGGAGCGGCCCCGGTGCCGCCTTCGCCTCCGTCAATAGTAATGAAGTCGGGCCCTTTGCCTGTTTTCACCATCAAGTCGGCCAATTCTTCCCAATGTTCCATTCTTCCCACAGCAGATTTGAAGCCTACGGGCAGTCCGGTGGCTTCCGCTGCTCGCTCTATGAAATCGAGCATTTCGGGTACATTGCTGAAAATGGTGTGGTTTACAGGAGACAACACATCTTTACCCATTTCCACGCCTCGTATTTCTGCAATTTCTTTTGATATTTTTGCTGCCGGCAACACTCCACCTTTGCCCGGCTTCGCACCTTGTGAAAGTTTTATTTCAATGGCTCTGATGAAAGGCTTCTCGTTTACTAATTCTACGAGTTTATCCATAGAAAACTTCCCGTCTTTTCCCCTCACTCCAAAATAGCCCGTGCCAAAATGAAAAATAACATCTGCCCCAAACTGATGATAGGGCGATAATCCGCCTTCGCCTGTATTGTGGTAGCAGCCGGCTTTGAGAGCACCTCTATTAAGGGCTTCCATAGCAGCTGCCGAAAGTGAGCCATAACTCATGGCCGAAATGTTGACTACGGAGTAGGGCCTGAAAGGACGTCTGCGCTTGTTGTAAAGCCCCATCACTTTGGCACAAGGCAGAAATGAAGGATCTTTGGCATTGATATGATTAGGCTCTACATAAAATGGGAACACCGAAGGTTTTATAAAAATATGCCCTGCTGCATATATGTCTTGGTCTGTACCAAAACCTGAATAATTGTTCTCTTTTTTTGCAGATGCATAAATCCAAGAGCGTTGGCTGCGGTTAAACGGCAACTCTTCTCTGTTGTTTGCCACAATATATTGACGGAGTTCCGGGCCAATGCGTTCTAAAAAATAACGCAAATGTCCCACCACAGGATAATTGTGTTTGATTGTTTGCTTTTTATTAAAAATATCTCTTATGGCAACAATTACAATAAAAATTAGGAAGCCATAAATGAAATAATTGATAATTTCGAACTCTGTTTCAATCATTTGCAATTGCGATTCATTCATAAGACACAGATTTAAAGGGTTGTAAGCAATATTTGATTTCCGACTTTATCGTATAATAGTAATAAAAGTTATTAAATAAATGAAATTATTTCCAACGATTTTATTCTCTATTACTGTGTTTTTGGTAATAGTAGGCATTCACCAAACCATGACCAACGGCTTTGCTGAAAGCTATTGGATATTTTCTTTTGCCACAGCTTCCTTCCTTTGGTTTGCTTACACCAAACGAAACGAAAAACCCGGGGAGGAAATAGCAAAAAAGTATGAAAAGGCTACGGGTAAAAAGCTATTGAAAAACAATAAGAAGAAATAAGATTTACCAATCGGTGCTGTATCGCTGGTTTGAGAGGTGTACCACACCATCTTTGCCTGTATTTAAGTTGGTATATTGAATCAAGCAAGAGATATAAGGAAATGTTTTGTTTTTATGCGTAATGGCTTCTTTTTTCAGTGGTTTATTATACTTGAACGAAACCTTAAATACACCTTGTTTGTCAACAGACTGCCCTATTTCGCCCGAAACAATGGGTTGTTCATTGTCCACTTTCAACTGAATGGTACGAATTTTGAATGGGTAGTTATATCTTGAGTTTAGGTTTAGCTCACATTCAGATTCAAGAACATCAGCAGGGTTTTGGTTCAACGCTTTGATTGTAACTTCGCCCGACAGCGTGAGCTCTACTTTGTTTAAGTTTACATCCACAGGTTGAATAAACTCGAGTTTTCTGTCGCCTACAGTGTAGCTTAGCTTAAATTCGGGTACGTCTACATATTTGCATAAATCAAATTCATAAGCTAATGTATAGGTGTCATCAGTGGCATTATAGCTTTTCAGTTTGGCACATTTTGATGTGAATACCGGTTTTTGTGTAGCCCGCACATTGTCTCCGTTAGCATTTTTGATTACAAAAGTCAATTCTCCTGCATTGTTTTGCACCGGACGAATTTGAAAAGGGTGAGACGATGATTTCAATCTTTCCAATAAAGCTTGAATTTTTTCTTTTCTGTCGTCAATAAGACGGGTTTCAAGGGCTTGCATTTCTACTATGGCAGCTTCCAGCCTGTCGAAAGAGGTGACAGAATCAATCAATGCAGAAATTTGTTTTATTTTTAGGGTATTTTCTCTGTCCATTGTTTCGTATTCCTCTATCAATGCTTGAAGTTCGCCTTTTGAAAATGGATACTTTAAATGATAACCGTAGATGATATTTTTGCCCTTATCTTGGAGCTTTTCCCAATAGTAGTCTTTCGCCTTGTTGATAGATATGCCATTTAGCGAGGGTAAATTAGCCGTTTGAGACACTATTTTGTATTTAAAGTTCTCGTCAGATTTGCCGTTTTTGGTGCTAATGTCTATCTCTGTTTTGCTGCTTACTTGTATAGCTATGGCATTGGCAATATTGGTGCGGATATTGGCCAAGCATTGCTCTTTGGCTGCTTCCGATGTCGGCCCCGAACCGTAGGTTATAATGTAGTTTTCGTCCGTTCCGTTAAGCCAATCGGGTTTTTTACCACTTTTTTCAATGGTTTTATAAGAATTTTGCCCGTGACAAATATTTACGATAATGTATAGTATTAAAAGTATGTGTTTTTTCATGGCTGCGTACAAAACGAACTACAATATAGCAAAAACGAAAAAAAGCCGGAATTAATATCCGGCTTTTTTCATTATTTCATCTTCTTGTGCCCCAAATTTTTTGAATGTCAAATCGTATTCGGGCAGTTGCTTAAAATATTCATAAGTCAACTTTAGTCCTTCTGCACGCATGATTTTGGGCTCCCATTTCAATACTTCTTTGGCTTTGGAGATATCGGGTTGGCGTTGTTTGGGGTCGTCTTTGGGCAAAGGCTTATAAATTACTTTTGTACCGCTGCCTACCAATTTTATAATTTCTTCTGCAAATTCTTTAATAGTGATTTCAGCGGGATTGCCACAGTTGACAGGCAAATGGTAATCGCTCATCAGCAAACGATAAATGCCTTCTACCAAATCGTCTACATAGCAAAACGAGCGTGTTTGAGAGCCATCGCCAAAGGCGGTTAAATCCTCGCCTCTCAAAGCTTGTCCAATAAAAGTGGGCAACACACGTCCGTCATTCAGGCGCATGCGAGGACCGTAGGTATTGAATATCCTTACAATTCTTGTTTCTACCCCATGCACATTGTGATAAGCCATCGTGATGGCTTCTTGAAAACGCTTGGCCTCATCATAGCATCCTCTTGGTCCTACGGGATTTACATTGCCCCAATAATCTTCCGTTTGTGGGTGTACCAGTGGGTCGCCATATACTTCTGAAGTAGAAGCCACAATGATTCTTGCTTTTTTGGCTCTAGCCAATCCAAGTGCGTTGTGCGTGCCGAGAGAAGACACTTTAAGCGTTTGGATAGGAATTTTCAAATAATCTATCGGGCTGGCTGGCGAGGCAAAGTGCATGATGTAATGCAACTCACCCGGAATGTGGATGTATTTGGTGACATCGTGGTAGTAAAACTCAAAATTGGGGAGCTTGAACAGATGTTCGATATTTTTTAGGTCTCCGGTGATGAGATTGTCCATCCCAATCACATAATACCCTTCTTTTATCATTCTGTCGCACAAGTGCGAACCCAAGAAACCGGCTGCCCCGGTGATTAATACTCTTTTTTGATTATTTGACATTTAACTTTTTTTTATTTTCAGCTGCTATTTCGGCAAGTCGTTGATTGAATTGTTCTTTTGAAATAATATTTTTTGAATGATCACTCTCATTACTCCATTGTTCTATTCTTTTTAAAATAGAGGCTCTTTTATCAATCACATTGACAGTAGTCTTTTCTGATATCGCTTTCATTTGCTACTTGAATTAACTGTGGAACAATTTTAGTCTCAATTTCAAAAAATATTTTAAGAAACCTCTTCTTTTCACTAAAGCCAATATTATAATACAAATACTTATGGTCTACGTCTGAAATATCTCGCAAAACTGAATACCTATTCAAATATACAGATTTTATTTCAGAGATAGTGATACGCTCTTTGCTTAGTTCTACGGCACTCAAATAAGAGAAATCCCATTCAAATTCAAAACTAAAATCTTCCATTATTTAGTTTGCAAGCCAATACAATAGTAAGAGAAGCCAACTTCTTTCATTTCCGCTCTGTCATAAATATTTCTGCCATCGAAAATTACGTGCCCTTTCATCAGCTTTTTCATTACTTCAAAGTTTGGACTCCTAAACTCCGGCCACTCTGTTACTAATAATAAAGCATCCACATCTATTAAAGCATCATAATCGTCTTTGCAATAGGTAATGATATCGCCTATCATGTGGTGAGCCTCTTTCATGGCTACGGGGTCATAGGCCTTTACTTTCCCGCCAGCTTTTAATATTTTATCTATCAACACCAGTGATGGGGCTTCACGCATATCGTCAGTCTTAGGTTTGAACGACAAACCCCACATGCCAAATGTTTTGCCTTTGATATCTCCATTGAAGTGTTTCATGATTTTATCGAACAGCACTTCTTTTTGGGCTTCGTTTACATCTTCTACAGCATTGAGGATACGCATGTTGTAGCCATATTCTTTGGCTGTTCGAATCAAAGCCTTTACATCTTTTGGAAAACAAGAGCCACCGTACCCAATGCCCGGATAAATAAATTTGTTCCCAATACGGGCATCAGAACCAATACCTTGACGTACTTTGTTCACGTCTGCACCTACCAGTTCGCACAAATTGGCAATGTCGTTCATAAAACTGATGCGAGTAGCCAGCATGGAGTTGGCTGCATATTTGGTCATCTCCGATGAGCGAATATCCATGAAATAAATAGGATGTCCGTTCAGCAAAAAGGGCTTATACATTTTGCGAATTACCTCTTCCGCCCTTTCAGTTTCTACACCAATCACGATTCTATCGGGTTTTAAAAAATCCTCTACTGCAGCACCTTCTTTCAAAAATTCAGGGTTTGAAGCTACGTCAAACTCAATTTTTGAGCCTCTGTTTAGCAATGCTTTTTGAATTTCAGCTTTCACTTTATCGGCTGTACCTACCGGAACGGTACTTTTAGTCAGTACCACAGTGTAATCGCTAATATTTTCGCCTATGGCCTTGGCCACAGCCAATACATATTTTAAATCGGCACTGCCGTCTTCGCCAGGAGGCGTACCCACCGCAATAAAAGCTGCCTCACAACCTTGAATGGCTTCGGCAATATTGGTAGAAAAGTGCAAACGGCCTTTTTCATAGTTGCGTAGCACCATTTCTTCCAATCCCGGTTCATAGATGGGGAGAATGCCTTTTTTTAGGTTTTCTATTTTCTTTTGGTCAATATCTATGCAGGTAACGTCAATACCTACTTCCGAAAAACAAGTACCGGTTACTAAACCTACGTACCCTGTACCTACTACTGCTATTTTCATATTTAAAGCCCCTAACCTCGAAGGAGATTTTTATTTTTTATTCAGATGAGGTTTAAAAAACTGAATTTCATATAAAATACAAACTTATAAATCATAAGTCATCAATCAAAAATCAAAAATCCCTCCATTTCACTTTGGATTTTCTTGGCTTCAAAAGCTGCTTTTTGGGCAAAATCTTTTTCTTTCGATGCATAAATAATACCTCTTGATGAATTTACCAAAAGCCCGCAAGTTTTATTCATTCCATATTTTGATACTTCTTCAAGACTCCCTCCTTGTGCACCCACACCCGGCACAAGAAGAAAATGATCAGGAACTATTTTTCTTATTTCCTTGAGCATTTCTGCCTTAGTAGCACCCACTACATACATCATATTTTGCTCATTACCCCAAGTTTGCGATTTTCTCAACACTTCTTCATAGAGTTTCGAATCTGTAGTTTTTAGGCTCAATTCTTCAAAATCGGCACTACCGCTGTTAGAAGTAAGACCCAATAATACTACCCATTTATTTTGAAACTCTAAAAAAGGAGAAACGGAATCCTTGCCCATGTAGGGAGCTACGGTAACGGAGTCAAAATTCATTTTCTCAAAAAATGCCTTGGCATACATGCTACTGGTATTGCCAATATCGCCACGCTTTGCATCGGCTATGGTAAAGTGTTTCTGATAATTTTGATTGATATAATCTATTGTCTTTTCTAAACTTTCCCAGCCCTTTGAGCCATAGGCTTCATAAAAAGCGGTATTGGGCTTGTAGGCCACGCAATAGGGCGCAGTAGCGTCTATGATTTGTTTATTAAACTCAAAAATAGGGTCTTTTTCTACCAATAAATGAGAAGGAATTTTGGTTAAATCAGTATCCAAGCCTACGCACAGATACGATTTTTGTGATTTTATAAATTCAAAAAGCTGCTGATGCGTCATTAAATGCTTTTGTAAAGGTCTTTGTCAATGAAATTATAATTTCCCAGTTTCATATCATCGCAAATCTATGACCTCCACCCCGGGAAATTTGTTTTTGTCGAAGGTAAATTGTGCATCTTCCAGCTTAATATTAGGCTGAAATTTGCTGATGGTGTACAAATATCTATTGCCGTTTTTTTCAAATATTTTCCATCTGAATATAGATTTATCTTTTTTGTTTATCCATATTCTTATTTTGAAATAGGGTTTCTTTTTGTTTTCAGGCACCAATTCTACTACATTATAAACTACTCCTTTCACGTTTTCATCCTCAGTCATCAAATACTTAAAGCCTTGACGATACATTGTGTGTATTTTGGTAGGCGAAATTTCCTCGTCATCTGGCGAATAGTCACTCACATTCACCTCATTTTCTTCTTTCATGAATGTCCACACAGTAGTACCATTATTAATGATTTCCTGTGCCCCGAGTTTGAGGTTGAACTTATTTCCTTTCACCGAAATTTCTCCTGTGAATTTCTCATTCACTTTGGCTTGCGGATTTTCCAGTTCGTAAGCGAACTCTGCTTTGTATGATTTAATGGCTTCGTATTTTTTGCTTACATCGTTTAGTAGTTCCTCTGCTTTTGGGTCAAACTGGGCGTATAAATATGTTATATTGATTATACTAAATAATATTAATTTTATTAAGATGCGCATTTATCAAATTTGTTTTAATAGTGTTACAAAATTAACGTTATAAATTCATTTTTCTTTTCTCATTCTCTATTTTACACTACAACGTATCCAAAATCTCCATCAAGCTCTGCTCTGATTTTACCAATACATCGCGCACTTTGCTGCCATTGGGCGGCCCCACGATGCCTGCGGCTTCCAACTGGTCCATTATTCTGCCTGAACGGGCGTAGCCCAAAGCCAATTTTCGCTGTATCAAAGAAGTACTGCCTTGCTGATGAGCCACTACCAATTTGGCAGCATCGTTAAATTTGGGGTCTTTATTGGCCAGGTCTATTTCACGGTCGCTTGGGTCGGCATTTTCATCAAAATATTCAGGCAATTGATAGGCTGTGGGGTAGCCGTTTTGCTCACCTATATAATCCACCATATTTTCCACTTCGGGGGTGTCTACAAAAGCGCATTGCAAGCGCACCATATCGGAATTAATCTTCAAAAGCATGTCGCCTTTGCCTACCAATTGATCTGCTCCGCCTTCATCTAAAATGATTTTTGAGTCTACTTTTGAAGTAACCCTGAAAGAAAGTCTGGCTGGGAAATTGGCTTTTATCAAACCGGTAATCACGTTTACAGAAGGACGTTGGGTAGCCAACACCAAGTGAATTCCCACCGCGCGAGCCAACTGTGCCAAGCGAGCAATCGGCATTTCTATCTCTTTTCCTGCCACTATCATCAAATCGGCCAACTCGTCTATCACCACCACGATATAAGGCAAGTAGCGATGCCCCTCGTTTGGGTTGAGTTTGCGAGAAACAAACTTTGGATTGTATTCTTTCAAATTTCGGCAGCCCGCATCCTTCAGCAATGAATATCTGGTATCCATTTCTATACAAAGTGAGTTGAGCGTATGCACCACTTTTTTGGTATCTGTAATGATGGCTTCCTCACCATCGGGCAGTTTGGCCAAAAAGTGTCTTTCTATCTTGTGATAGGTAGAAAGCTCAACTTTCTTGGGGTCTACCATCACTATTTTCAGTTGTGATGGGTGTTTTTTGTATAGCAATGAGGTGAGCAACATATTGATTCCCACCGATTTACCCATACCCGTAGCTCCGGCCATTAGCAAGTGGGGCATGGTGGCTAGGTCAGCCACATACACTTCGTTTGAGATGGTTTTCCCAAAAGCGATGGGTAACTCCATTTTTGCGTTGACAAAGTTATCATGCATCAATACATCGCGTGCCGGCACCATTTGCTTGTTTTTGTTCGGCACTTCCATGCCTATCGTACCTTTGCCGGGCATAGGGGCTATGATACGCACACCCAATGCGCTCAGTCTCAAGGCAATATCATCAGATAAATTGGCGATTTTAGATATTTTTATCCCTGCATCGGGTACTATTTCATAGAGCGTTACCGTAGGACCTATGGTGGCTTTTATGCTCGTAATGCCAATGCTGAAATCGGCCAGTGTCTGTACGATTTTGTTTTTATTTTCTTCGAGTTCTTCCTTGGTTACCACCGAACCTTTGTTATCGCCATAGTCTTTCAAAAGGTCTATCGTGGGATATTTATATCTTGATAAATCTAAAGTTGGGTCATAAGGGGGAAGGTCTTCTACATTCTTTCTCTCCTCGGGTTCGTTAACAAGAGGCAATACTTCGTTTTGAACCCTGGGTGCTATCGGTTCGGGCTCAATGGGCGTTTCTACTATCAGCTCCAAATCAGGCTTTGTCGTACTTTTAGGAATATCGCCCGGTTTTATGGTCCAAGAATCAAAGTTTTCTTCGATTTCATCTTCCAATGGTTCTTCTTCGCCTGTTTCCTCGTCTTCTATCAGTTCGTCTTCATCGGCATTGGCGTTCACGGGGTCTTCATCTTCATCCTCTTCTTCCTGATTTTCATTAGCATTGTCTATTTCTTGTTTGGCCATTCTGGCAAATGAAGTGATGTTGAAAGCAAAGATTATAAAAGTTAAAAAGCTGAAAATCACCAATAAAAATGTGCCTATACCAATCAATTCATGAAAAATAGTGGCCAATTCGTAGCCGATTCCGCCCGAAATAAACCCTATTGCCTCCTCTTGCTCAGTCAATAAGACCAAATAGCCAAAGGTAGATGAAATCCAAAAAGCAAAGAAAATGACATAATTAAAAAGCTTTCTTACCGGGTAAAGCTCTTTTTCAAACACAATTTTTACTCCGTAGATAAAAAATAAAGGCATAAAAAGCACCGAAGCGATGCCAAAGCCTTTGAAGGCCATAAAATAGGCCACTATTGCCCCAAAAAGTCCTAACCAATTTTCGGCTTCTTCGCCCGAATCTCGGATGTTTGAGTCAAATACCGCCTCTACGATGCTTTGGTCGGCAGCTCCGGTAAACACATAAGATATAAGCGCAAAAGTCCCGAATATCGAAAAACAAATAGCCAAGAGCCCCAATAAAAGCTTTATTCTAGGGTCGGAAAGCGGCAGTTTGGGCGTTTTTTTCTTTCTTTTGGGCGAAGGAGACACCTCGTCTACCTCATCTTGTTCGATGACATCGTTTGGGTCTTGAATAGGTGTTTTTCTAAATGTGTTCTTTGCCATGTGTAGTACAAGAAGCAAAAATAATCAAATATCACGGGCTTACGAATGATAAGTTTTCCACTTATTGTATAAAAATAATTAAAATAGATTGTGTGCTGGTTTTAACTATTTTTTAAGAATCTTTTTCTTTTCCCAAATATCGGTCAATAAAGTAGTGGCCTACATATAAAAAAGGTATTAAAAGCACTGCCATCGATATTTTGTAGACAAAATTCATGATTCCTACGGCTAAAACCAAATCTAGACTCCAGTTTCCAAATACATAAAAGGCTATCAGAAGAACCACAAAACTGTCTATCAATTGCGATACCACAGTGGAGCCAGTTGCCCTCAACCATATCATTTTTTCTCCGGTTATTTTTCTAATGTATTGAAATACAGTAGCATCTATCAATTGTCCCAATAAAAAAGCCGTGAGAGAGCCTGCGATTATCCCCAACCCTTGCCTGAAAATGACACCAAAGGCGAAGTTGATATCAAAAGCATTTCCTTTTTCGTCTGTAGCATTTACATCGAGCCAAAATTGAGCCGGAGGTAAGTGAGCAGAAAGATATATTACGATAAAAGCAAATAAAATAAAGCCGGCCGTGGCAAAGCTGATTGTTTTTACGCCTTTTCTCCCGAAATATTCATTAATTATGTCTGACACAATAAAGACTACAGGCCAAATGAGAACTCCGGCTGTAAGGTTAAAGTCGAGTGTATAAATCCCGAAAAAAGATATTTGCGCAGGGGGCATGCCCAAAGTTTGTTCCAAAGAAAAAATTTTTGCGCCAATAATTTCAGCCAACAGTGCGTTGGTGAGAAAGAAACCTGCAAGTAGAAGAAATAATTTTTGTTTTTTGGTAAGGTTTAGTTCCATTAAAAAATATTAGTAATTTACTTTACGAACATTATTAAGCCAATATAGTTTAAAAATCCTTGAAAGCCAGATATTTACTCTTAATGCAAATTTTTTTTGGTTCGCTTACCTTGGCTTGCAGCGCTTGTACCTATATCAATCCTTCGCTTTTTTGGCCTTTGGGATTTGCAGCTTGGGGCACTCCTATTTTTCTGTTTATCGATGTATTATTATTCATTATTGGTCTTTTTTACAACTGGAAACTATGTGTTTTGCCAGTTTTTATAATATTAATATGTTTTCGACCTTTGAGCCATGCTTATGCCCTCAATTTTTTTGAATCAAAGTCTATTTTATCGCCACAATTATCGGTATTGAACTATAATGTGCGAGTTTTCAACAGCTTCAAACATCTTCGTAGCGATGAAAATTATTCTTCTTCATTGAATATGTACAACTTTTTAGTTAGTTCCGATGCAGATATTTTGGTGCTACAAGAATATTATGAAGATAAAAAATCGCCCATTTTTAATTCTTCAAAAATATTATCAAAAAAATATCCTCATTATCATACTTCTAAAAACATAAAAAATGCTTTTGGGCAAAGATTTGGGTTGGCTATTTTCAGCAAATATCCGTTGTCAAATAAGGGACAAATCGACTTTAGCAGCAAATCAAACAACCATGCACTTCACGCAGATATCTTGGTAAAAGGTAAAAAGATAAGGATTTACAATATCCACCTTCAATCGATGCATTTGGAGCAAATCAGAGATTTCAACCCGAAAACAAACAAAAAATTGTCGTCAGAGCTTATGGTTTCGATTAAAAAATATAAAAAAGGGATGCTGGAGCGGGTGAAACAAATGGAAAAAGTACTAAACCATATTGATGATGCTTCGCTGCCTGTCATAGTTGGAGGCGATTTTAACGAGCCGCCTTTTAGCTATGTTTATAATCAATGGAGTAAAAAAATGAAAAATGCTTACAAAGAAAGCAATACAGGAATAGGCGCTACCTACAATGGACGAATTCCTTTGTTAAGAATCGATCACCAATTTTATAATTCTCATTTTGAATGTAATTCTACTACACTATATCAAAATGTTGAATATTCTGACCATTTTCCACTTTTGTCTCGCTATTCTATTGTGTCAAAATAATACACAAAAAAGCCCCCAAATCAGTCATTTGAGGGCTTTTTGTGTAAATTAACGTGCTATTCGCTTTCCAATATTTTAAATAGTTCGTCTAGTTTTGGAGTTAGTATAATTTCAGTTCTTCGGTTTCTTTGCCTAGCCTCGGCTGTTTTCCCTTCTGCCACGGGTGAGAACTCTGCACGCCCTGCTGGGGTTATTTTGCGGGCTTTTACACCCTCTTTTGCCAAAATTCGTGTGATTTCTGTGGCTCGCAACACACTCAAATCCCAATTGTCTGAAAAGGCTGCATTGGCATTTTTTGCCACTGGCACATCGTCAGTATGTCCTTCTATCATCACATTTACATCAGGCTGGTTTTTAAGCACTCCGGCTAGTTTTTTTAGGGCTTCTTCACCTTTTTTATCCACGGCAGTACTTCCCGAACCAAACAAAAGTTTTTCAGAAAGTGACACATACACTTTACCGTTTTTCACATTTACCGTCAGTCCATTGTCTTTAAATGAAAGTAGCGCATCGGTCACACTATTTCTCAAGGCCACCACTGCACTATCTTTTTGTTTCATGATTTTTTCAAGTTCTTTCACCCTTTTTTCACGTTCCTTCAGGTCGGTAAGCAGCTTTTCATTCTCAGAGCGAGTCAGTTGCAACGACTTTTCTAAATCAAGCAGTTGTTGTTCTTTCTTTGCTAGATTGGCTGTATTTTTATTCGATTCGGCTGAATAGTTTGCTAACAAATCTTTGTAGTCCTTTCTCAATCGATCGCTTGTAGCAGTTTGCTCATCCAAAAGTTTTTGAATACGGGCTATTTGCTCTGCTTTTAGGGTAGTATCTTCTTTAAGTGATTTTACCAAATCGTTAAGTGAGCCAATTTGGTCTTTGTTCTGTTTGTTTTTGGTTTTATTGGCATTTAAGCTGTCTTGGCATTCGGCATAATCGGTATCAAGACGAAGCTTTTTTGCCAACAAGTCGTTATATTTTTTACTGGGTACACACGAGGCCACTAGCATTGCAAATACTACGGGCAAAAAACTATACTTTTTCATGGTATGGTTAAGAGTTTTTAATAGGTTGCGAATGATTTAACGTTTTCTATTTTACCGTTATTATATATCGGTAACACATTGTATTTATCAAAAGTAAGGCAAAATTCAATATCTTTATGAATATTCAGCTTTGCCAATCTTTTCACATGGGCTGATTTTTTTACAAACTCAAACATATTGTTTTTTACCGATTGATATATTGTCAACGATGCCCAAGCTGCGTCTTGCTCTATTTGGCATTTTTCATTTAAAATATCTATCAATGCGCCTGCAAACAGTGTGTCTTCAATATTAAAATGGCCTTTCCAACCTGCACACAACAGTATCACATCTCTGTTACTGTGTATCAAATGCTCGGCCACTGTGTTTATATTCAAGAAGCTGCCTATTACTATTTCGTGTGCATTTGTAGATTTCACGATTGCTTGAGTGCCATTGGTGGTAGTCACAGCTATGGTTTTCGAAGCTATGGCTTGGGCCATGTAGCTAAAGGGCGAATTGTCTAAGTCAAATCCTTCCACCTTCATTCCATCGCGCTCAGCTGCTGCGGGCAATCCTTCAGATTGCAACTTCTTGCATTCTTCTATTTTTGCCACAGGAATGATAGCATCGGCTCCGTGAGCAAATGCCGTAACCATACACGATGTAGCCCTGAATATATCTGCCACCACTACTATTTTGCCCTCAAGCTCATGTTGAAACAAGAAATCCGGGCTGTAACATACCTCAACCTTCATCAAATATTATATAAACGGTGTTTTACAAATTTGTGCTTTTATTTTTTTGTCTCTGATTGCAATAAATATTTCTGTGCCTAGATTAGCATACACCGAGTTTACATAGCCCATGCCTATGCCTAGATTTAGCATTGGTGATTGAGTACCGGAGGTCACTTCTCCTATTTTTTCATCTTTTGCATTGTATATTTCATAGTGACTTCTGGGTATTCCTCTTTCAAGCATTTTAAAACCTACCAGCTTACGTGTCGGGCCGGTTGCTTTTTGTGTCTCAAGCAAAGGCCTGTCGATAAAATTCTTTTCAAATTTTGTCACCCAACCCAGTCCGGCTTCAATTGGGCTTGTGTTGTCGTCTATGTCATTTCCATACAAACAATACCCCATTTCTAAACGTAGCGTGTCTCGAGCTCCTAATCCTATGGGTTTTATACCTTCTTCTTTTCCGGCTTGCATGATAGCATTCCATACTTTTTCTACATTTTCGGCCGGTACATACACCTCAAATCCACCTGCTCCCGTGTAGCCGGTGTTTGATATTATCACGTTATCGACTCCTGCAAAATTAGTTTTGTAATTAAAAGTGTAGTAGGGAAGAGTATTCAAATCGAAATCGGTAAGCTTTTGGAGTACACTTTTTGCATTTGGCCCTTGTACGGCAAATAAGCACGTTTTATTAGAAATATTTTCCAGCTGTGCTCCAAATGTGTTGTGTGTGTTTATCCATGCCCAGTCTTTGTCTATGTTAGATGCATTGACTACAAGCAAATATTCATTTTCAAAAATTTGATAAACCAAAATATCGTCTACTATCCCTCCTTTACCGTTTGGAAAGCATGAGTATTGTACTTTACCATTATAAAGCTTGTCTACATCATTGCTTGTCACATATTGCAAAAGCTCTTTTGCGCCATCTCCTTTCACCACAAATTCGCCCATGTGAGACACATCAAATATTCCCACACTGTTTCTCACTGCCATGTGCTCTTCTATGTCCGATGAATATCTCACAGGCATTTCAAATCCTGCAAATGGCACTATTTTGGCTCCTAACGATTCGTGGATGTGGTGTAATGGTATTTTTCTAAGTTCCAAGACTAATTTACATTGTTTGACTTGCACAAAAATAGTTAAAAATGGGTTTAAAAAACCTTGTTTTTTTTATTACTTACTAATTTATTTTGTATCTGAAACGTAAAGTCATTTTTAAGTAAGGAAGATAAAAAATGAAGTCTTAGTAATCATTTGTTAATGAGATGATTATGTCAATTTCGCAAAAAGATTCATTTTTTTGTCGTTTTTTTCAAAATTTGCCTCAAAATTTTTTTATAAAGTAAAAATGTGTACTTTTATATGCAATTTGCGAAATCCTATACCTATCACACCATTAATCTCAAATGAACTCAATAATAAAGAAGGTTCTTGATATTGACGACAGCGAAATTACCCCCGTACTTTTGTTGCTTGCCAATTCGTTCTTTATTGGTGTTTTTATTGTGAGTTATGATGTGGCTGCCAATACCATTTTTCTTGACACCTTCGGCAACGAATATCTTACCCGATTGCCTATTTTTTCTGGTGCGCTTGGCATGGTCTCCACCTCTATTTTCGCTTATTTTCAGCGCAAAATACCTTTTACAAGGCTCACTTTGTATTCTTTTGGCATCATTACACTTATTGTGGGGGTGTTATTTACTGTTTTAGAAATTTATGATATTAGGGCACTTAGATTCATCCCATACTTACTCTTAGGACCTATCAATACCATTTTTATTCTTTGTTTTTATGGAACTGTGTCACGTTCTTTCAGCCTTAAGCGCGAACGCCACATGACAGGTACTGCCGATCAAGGCCAAATGATTGCTACTGCCATTGCCTACTTTGCCATTCCCTTCGCATCTATCTTCATTACAGATATAGTTAAGTTCTTTGTAGCAAGTGTAATAAGCGGTTCTTTGGCTTTTATTCTAATGGCTATATTCATTATCAAATATGGTAGAGTAGCCCAAAGCGAAAGAAGAAAGGTGAAGTCGGAAGTGGCAAACATTAGCGAAATGAAATCCGACCCTTACATTCGTATGGTTGCTTTGGTGTTTTTTGGTTCGGTTTTGGCCACAGTTTTTTTGGAGTACTCGTTCCTAAGCGTTACGGTTCAAAAGTATAAAGATGAAAATTCTTTAGCTAGCTTTTTGGGTTTCTTTGGGGGTGTTGTTACGGTTTTTAGTGTAATCATGCAGTCTTTCGTTGCCGACAGGGTTATAAAGATGTACGGAATGAAGATCTCTCTCATCATTATCCCCACAATCTTGGGAGTTTTTGCTGTTCTAGCATCTGTAATAGGCACTTTCTTCGGATATTCTGAACAAGATTCAAGCTTTATTCTCTTTTTCTTATTCATGGCCATGAGCAAGTTGTTTTTGCAATCGTTAAAAGAGGCCTTTGAAGACCCGATTGTTAAAAACTTGTTTATTCCGTTCGATGCCAGCAAGCGCTACGATATCCAAACAAAGATTGAAGGTTTTTTTAAAGAATTTTCCGGTTTTATTGCCGGAACGTTGCTTACCGTGATAAGCTTATTGAGTTTTGTAAGTTTGGTTTTTTACTCTTATTTCCTCACTGCAATATGCGTTTTTTATTTCTATGTGGTAATTAAACTTTTTGTAGAATACAGAAAAAATTTAACAAAAGCCCTAGTAAAACAACAGGCGCTTGATGGGGCCGAAGATAGCAGAGAATATGAGGTTACGGATGTATTTCTTAACGAATTGAAGTCGGGCAACACAAACACTGTAATATATACCCTCAAGCTGATGGAGAAGATAGAACCCATCATGGCCGAAGATAAATTTAAAAACTACCTGCAAAGTGAAAATAGAGAAATCAGGCAATATGCGCTGATACGACTAGAGTCTAACAAAGCAGTGAAGGCACTGGAGGAGCTGAAAAAACTTTCGGTTAAAGAAAACGACCCAGAAATCAAGCAACTTGTAAACAAGGCTTTGCTCGATATTAACCAAACAAATAGTGTGGAGGTAAATCCTACGATGACATATAATCTGGCGAAGTCAAGAAATGTGGTCGACAGGGTTTATGCTGCTCAGCTAATATCTAAAACTACAGACGATGTATATGTGCCGCATTTGATGCTTTTGTTGCGCGATATAGATCCTAAAGTACGTTTTCAGGCCATGATAGCCGCAGCTAGAATGCAACGCTCCGAAGCTTGGCCTATTTTGATAGAATATCTTTCGTCTTACACTTTTTGCAATGTGGCTGCCGCTGCGCTCATCACTTTTGGAGAAAGTGTGTTGCCAGCACTGGAAGCTGCATTCTACAAAACCAATCAATTGGCTACCATACAAGAAAAGATTGTACAAATTTATGGTAGGATACAAGGTGCAGACGTAATCGAACTCTTGTGGAATAAAATAGACTTCCCCGATAAAAAAATAGTAAACAACGTTCTTTTGTGTTTGAGTAGTTGTGGATTTAGACCCGAAGGCGACAGAATAATAAGGATTAAACAACAGATTGAAGCAGAAATAGGCAACTCTGCGTGGAACATAGCTGCTTTGTCTGAAATACCTCAAACACCCGATGCGCTATTGTTGAAAAATGCACTTGAAGAGGAGATTGCATTCAATTTCGAAAATATTTATATGCTTTTGGCGCTTATTTACGACCCCAAAGCTATAAAATTGGTAAAAGATAACATTGAAAGTGGCACAGTAGAAGGCTTGGTTTATGCCATAGAGTTGTTTGATGTGTTCTTATCAGACGATTTGAAGCCCATTTTCTTGCCTTTGATAGAAGACATTTCTCAAACAGAGCGCAACGAACGTTTGCAAGGGCACTTCCCTCGCCAGCCTCTTAGCAATATTGAAGTATTGAAAGAAATAATCAACAGGGATTACAATCAAATTAACAAATGGACTAAGGCTTGCGCCATATATGTGTATGGAAATATGCAGGAAACAGAAATGTGCGATGATTTGGTAGCTAATTTGTTTAACCCCGATCCATTGTTGAGAGAAATGGCTGCATGGGCTATTGTCAAAAAAGATTACTACAGCTACAAACGCCATTCTGTGAGGCTACCTGAAGCTGTTAAAAAAGAATTGGATGCCAAATTCATTAAAAATTTTGCTGCTGACGATGAAAGTGATTACAAACCTATGTCAAGAATCGAGAAAATATTTTTCTTGAAATCTTTGGTAGCCTTCAGAAATGTACCCGGTGTGATTTTGGTAGAGTTTGTAGAATTGGTTGAAGAAGTGCGTTTCAAAAAAGACGATGTGATTCTTTATAAAGGTGTAAACGGCAATGCTCCTATATATATATTAGTGAAAGGCAAAGCCGTAGTTTGGGAAAAAGAAGGTGATATATTATCTGTTCTGGGAGAAAGAGATATGATAGGGGAAATGTTGGTACTTGATACCGACCACAATCAGCATACTATTACCGCTGCCGATGACTGTGTCGCTTTCTGCATAGACAAAGACCGCTTTATGGAGCAGATTACAGATAATTTTGAAATAGCCCGTGAGTTAATACAAGTAATTTCAGAGAAATTTAAAGCCAAAGAAGAAATCATAATTGAAGCAAAAGAAGTATTCAACAGCTAATTAAGCAACTATACATTGACAATGAAGTTCGATTACGACATATACATTAGCTACTCACTGGCCGACAACCAACCCAAAGAAAACCAAGCCGGATGGATAAGTAATTTTCAAAGATTTTTAGATACACTTCTCTATCAAATTTTAGGGGAAAAACCCTCATTCCTAAATTATGGTAATCAAGAAAAACCATCTAAATCCTCGTTGGCTGGAGTAGGTGTATTTATTAGTGTACTATCGCCCGAATATGTCAAAAGCGAACCCTGTATTGAAGAGATAGAAGACTTCTTTAATTTGGCAAACAAAGAAGGGAATTTGTTTGTGAATGGCAGAGAAAGGGTATTTAAAGTTGTAAAGTTTCCTGTTTCGCCTTCTGAGCAACCATCAAAAATTGCTAATTTGCTTAATTATGATCTATATTATGCAAATTTGCAAACGGGCGAGGTGCAAGAATTTCACGATTTTTTTACGAGTGATGCAGAACGTAAATTTTGGCTCAAAATAGTTGATTTGGCTTATGACATTGCAGAAATATTAAAAGCATACAGAAAGCTTGATCTTAAACATGAAGATTTTACGGTTTATCATGAGAAAAATATTTACCTTTCTGAAACAGGCTACGATTTGCAGCTGCACAGAGACAACATTAAGCGTGAGTTGACTAGGCATGGTTTTCGTATCTTGCCCGACCATGCACTTCCTACCAACCCAAAAGAGCTGGAAATTTCAATAAAAAAAGACTTGGAACGGTCTCGACTATCAATCCATTTAATTGGCGATGGCTATGGCGAGTTAGCACCTTCAGGAGACAAGTCTATACTCGATTTGCAAAATAAGTTGGCTGGCGAGCACAGTTTGTTATCAAGCGGTGGAACAAAAAAATTCAGCCGATTAATCTGGATTTCACCCGATGCCAAACTAGACAACGACAAACAAAAAATGTTTGTAGATAATCTCCGAAGGGAGCTCGAGGCAAATGAAGGTGCAGAAATTTTACAGTCTCCAATCGAAGATTTCAAAATGGTAGTTCTTGAAGAATTACTGAACCTCAATTTAAATAAACTTAAAAAATCTGCTATAACAAACGGCAAACACGACCACAACAAAAAGAGTTTGTATTTAATATACGATAAAGTAGATGATTTTGAAGCTAAAAAGTTGGCGGATTTCTTCTCATACAAAGGGATAGAGGTAATTACTCCTACCTTTGAAGGTCAGCTCTTAGAGCTAAGAGAAATACATCTTGAAAACTTAAAAATTTGCGATTCGGCACTTATTTATATTAACAAAGTAAACGATTTGTGGGTGCAAATGAAATTTCTCGATTTGCTAAAAGCTCCGGGTTTGGGGCGCACCAAAGGCGACTTTAAAAAATATTTACTATTAGGCAAAAACCTTAAAGGAAAGACATACGACAAATTCGATGTTCCTGTAATAGAGGTTTCTGAGGATATAGAAAATTCAATGAAAGGACTTCTAAACGAACTTTCGGCATGACGACAGAAGTAAAATCAACTCTTGGCACAACCTTATCGCCAACAGTTAAAAAGTTAAAAAACCCTTTTCCGGGTCTGCGTCCATTCAGCATGGATGAAAGTCATTTGTTTTTCGGCAGAGAGGGACAAAGTGACGAAGTTTTGAGAAAACTATCGGAAAATAAATTTGTAGCCGTAATTGGCTCATCGGGTAGCGGTAAATCTTCATTCATCTATTGTGGCGTAATCCCTATTTTATATGGTGGGTTTCTAACTAGTATAGGCACTAATTGGGATGTAATTGTCACACGTCCGGGTGGTGGACCTATCGACAATTTGGCTGAATCTATTATTAAAAAAGATAAGAAGTACGATAGCCTTACGCCAGATGAGAAAATCTTGCAAAAAACCATCACTTCTACATTGCTCAGAAGTAGTTCATTGGGCTTAACAGAAGCGGTAAGTAGATATACCGAGGTTGAAAATACAAATGTTTTACTTATAGTAGATCAGTTTGAAGAGCTTTTTCGATTTAAAAAGAGCGAAGAAACAGAGGGTTCCAGCGAGTCGTTGGCGTATGTAAATTTGTTGGTAGAAGCTGTACAAAACGCTGGAAATCATATTTATGTTGCTGTAACGATGCGTTCAGACTTCATAGGTGAATGTGCTCAATTTCCGAACCTTACCAAGCTGATTAATATCAGTAACTACTTGATTCCGCAAATGACGCGCGATCAAAAAAGAATGGCCATTACAGGGCCAGTTTCGGTAGGTGGTGCACGTATTACCCCTCGTTTATTGCAGCAAATATTAAGCGATTTGGGCGACAATCCAGACCAATTGCCTATTATGGCACACTCGCTTATGCGTACTTGGGACTATTGGCAAAATAACCAAGAAGACGGAGAGCCCATCGATTTGCCTCACTACGAGGCCATTGGTACCATGGCCGGAGCTTTGTCACAACACGCAAACGAAGCTTACGATGAGTTAAGTGCTAGAGAAAAAGAGATATGCGCCATACTTTTTAAATGTCTTACGGAAAAAACAGGCGACTCTGATGGGATACGTAGACCCACCAAAGTAAATGTTATATCAAAAATTGCCAACTGTACAGACGAAGATGTAATTCGAATAGTTGAAGTGTTTCGTAAGCCGGGGCGTTCTTTATTGATGCCGCCTTTTGGAACAAACCTCAACAGCAACTCTATCATTGATATTTCGCACGAATCGCTTATGCGTATATGGGTGAGGCTCAAAAACTGGGTTGATGAAGAGGGGCAAGCTGTGGAAATGTATTTAAGGCTATCAGATGCAGCCGCAAAATACCAAACTGGTAAAGCCGGTATGTGGCGACCACCCGATTTACAATTGGCACTCAACTGGCAAGAGAAAAACAATCCTACACTAGAGTGGGCACAGCGATATAACCCAGCCTATGAAAGGACGATGGTTTTTTTGGAAACCAGTAAAAAAGCCTTTGAAACGGAGCAAAAAGTAAAAGAGGAGCAGCAAAGAAAAAGACTTTTGCAAGCTCGAAGAACAGCAGTGTTTTTAGGTGCACTTACAGTGTTGGCGCTTATTGCTTTCATATATTCTTTCATCCAGCAAATTGAAGCCGACAGGCAAAAAACCTTTGCTCAAGAAAAAGAAAAAGAGGCTAGAAAACAATCTGAAATAGCACGTAAGAATGCAAAAATTGCCGAAGAGCAAAAGGCAATTGCGGTTGTGAAAGAAAAAGAAGCCTCTTTGGCTGCTGAAGAAGCTAAACATCAAGCCGAATTAGCTAAGCAATCGGCAGAAGAAGCGTTAAGGCAAAAATCTATTGCTCAAAAAAGCTTGGAGGTGGCGAAAAGACAAACTCGCATAGCCGAAGAGCAGAAAGCTTTGGCCTTGCTTAATGAGCAGAAAGCTAAAGAAGAGCAAATCAAAGCTGAGAGAGCCCAAACTTCGGCAAACAGACAGCGTTATTTGTCTATTGCTCAAGCTATGGCTGTAAAGTCGCTGCAAATTCTGGACACAGCTACAAAAGCACTCGTTGCGCAGCAAGCATACATATATAACAGAGATTTTCAGGGAAATCCTCATAACCATGATATTTATGATGGCTTATATTATGCACTTAAAAATCTATATCATGACTACCACAACAGTCTGAAAGGTCATTCAGATGCAGTACGTGGGGTGTCTTTTGCTCCTAATGGCGATTTATATACCGCAGGAAGCGATGGTAAAGTATTGAAGTGGTTTGTAAAAGATGAAAAATTCACTTCTACATTATTTCATAAAAATGCTTTTATCAATAGGCAAATAACTGTAAGCAATAATGGAAATTGGATGGCACTGGTTGGTGAAGCTCCTTTTGTGCAGTTGTTTAACCTTAGCGATCCAAATAGCAAACCGAAAAGGCTTTATGGACACAAAGGCCAAATATGGGCAGCATCGTTTTCTTTCGACAATTCGTCTTTGATTACTGTAGGTGCCGATAGTTCAATTTTAATGCGCAACATTGAAAGTGATAAGTATTATTTAGTAGCTAAATCTCCAACTAAAATTAAAACAATTGCTGCAGGGGTCAATTCAAATTTGATCTACGCAGGAGATGAAAACGGCACTATTTATGTATTTGAGCCTAACAAAAAAGACCCTCAGGTAATAACAACAAAAAACTTGAGAAAAATACAGTCGATAGCTGTAAGTGCCAATGGGAAGTATCTCGCAGCAGGTGATGAAACAGGTATGGTGAAGTTATGGGACATCTCAGATAACTTCAAGTTGGTAGCAAACCTCACTGGTCATAGGGCAAGGATTAATGATATTAAATTTGACCCCAAAAGTAGTGTGTTGGCTACTGCAAGTTTTGACGGAAGTGTAAGGCTGTGGGACATTGAGCACCTTAATGAACAGCCTATTACTCTTAGAGATCACAATTCGTGGGTTTGGTCTGTAGCCTTTATGGGCAATGGTGAGCAGATTGTTACCGGATGTGTCGACAATTTGATACGAGTTTATCCATCAAGTGCCGATGCAATGGCAAGGAAAGTATGTAATAAACTAAAGCGCAACATGACTCCTAATGAATGGGCAACTTACGTGGCGAAAGATATTACTTACGAACAAACTTGTGCAGGGCTACCTCAAGGCAAAAACCAAGAACTAGAATAATTTTTTAGAACCAAACCATAAAAAATGTCACCTTCAACACTAAAACGGGCAATTTCAATCATTGCCCTGTTTCTTTACATAGCTGCTTGGGCGCAGGATGAACCGCAAGAAAAAAGTTCTTGTAGCCAAAAGCTCAAAGAAATGCAAAAAAGCTACGAATTGGGAGTATTATCTCCTATTCCGGAAGCACTTAAAGATTGTATGTCGGGAGGATTTACAAAAACAGAGAAACTACAAGGATACAGATTAATCATTCTCACCTATTTATTTCTCGATGAAACCAAGAAAGCAGAGCAATATATGAACGATTTGCTTAACTACGAGCCTGACTATGTTCCCAACAAAGCTTTAGACCCTATTGAGTATATTCGCCTATTCGATTCGTTTAATGTATTGCCTTTTATCTCTTTTGGTGTAGGCTTGGGAGCCAATCAAACTTCGGCAAAGTTGGTTAACAGCTATTCAGTTGGCAATTCTGATAATTCACCAACAAAGTATGAAAGCGGTATCAATTTCAATTTTGGCGCATCGGTCGATTTGCTCTTGGTAAAAAAACTTTACATCTCAGCAGAAGGATATGTATTTTTAAGGTCATTTTCTTCTACTACAGATGTATTGCCCCGTTCCAGACTTACTACAGAGGAAACGCATACAGCCATTAACCTGCCAGTTACTATCAAATATGTAATAGGTACAGGCAAACTCAAGCCTTATTTGAGAGCCGGTGTTGCCACAGACTTGTTACTTTCTTCGCAAAACCTGATGGTGCGTACAAACACCAACACCAACCAAAACGATTTTGCCGGCCCTTCTGTAGACATGAGCCCTAATAGAAACAATATCAATTTGTATTTGGTAGGTGGAGTAGGGATAGCTTACAAACTTGGTTATGGGTATTTGTTTCTTGATGGGAGATACCTCTATGGCATGTCAAACTTTGCTAAAGTGGGGGAGCGTTATTCTGATTTTGAAGAAAAAATTACCCAATATGGATACATTGACAATGACTTTGGTTTAAATAACATCCAAGCTACTATTGGATATATGATGTCTTTATATAAAGTAAAGAAGAAAAAATCTAAACAAGACATAGAGTAAAAATTAATTCATAAGTAAGTAGAGACGGTATTTATATGAAATTATCTGGATTCAGATAATCATATTGACCTCATATAAAATATTGACCCTCAAAAATTAAACAAGAAAACCCCTCTTTAAAGTTGGGGTATACCAAAATACAATGAGACACACGATATTGAATTTTTTTATTGTTGCAGCCTTAGGATTTTTTATTTCATGCAGTCCTTTAGATCCAAAGCCGGATTTTAAAAAGGGTTTTATTAAATATTATTCAGGAGCAGATTATACTACAGCCTCAAAGTTTATCATCGATACTCAAGGAAACTACTATTGCATTGGTTCCGGCTTTACTGATACAGATGGGGATAATATTTATGTTTTCAAAGCAGATAACGAAGGGAATGTTGTTTGGCAACGGTATTTTGGGGGGGCAGCAAACGACACAGGTTTTGTAATAAGACAAGATTCAGATAACAATCTGGTGGTTTTGGGAAACTATGCAGATGGAAATGGGGGTACAAGTATATATTTGTCGAAACTTGACATTAACACCGGAGCAAGTGTTTTCGAACGCCAAATCAAGCCAAACACATCTTCGGCCTATGGCTACGACCTCAGAATTGCTGCATCAGGGGGCTACATAATAGCCGGAGCTCAAAACTATACCCCAACACTTCGTGAAGCATTAATAATAAAAACAGATAATACAGGGGAAATTGTAAATACAGCTAATGGTAGGGTTGTAATCACCTATTCCTATCGAGACCCAAACAGCACCAGCACTACTTCAAATGATGATTTTTATGTTAATTCTATCGATGAGTTGTCAAATGGTGATTTCAAATGGGTAGGGAACTCCACTTTGAGGCTAAACCAAGGCGCAGTTCCAAATGGAAGCCCCATTTTTGTAAACACGAAGATAGACGGGCGATTGCTTTACGCTTACAATAAGCTAGAAACAGTAATTGCCGAGCCAAGAATGGTTTCTGTAAGTTCGCTGAAAAAGATTGCTGACGGTTACATAGCCGTGGGTAACAGTATAAACACAGATAATACTTACGAGTCTTTTTTGATGAAACTAGATGCTGATTTCAAAAAAGTATGGTATAGAACTTACAATATTCCCAACAACGATTACGCTTTCTCTGTAGAAACAACTGCTGATGGGGGGTATATATTCACCGGGCGTCAGGACATAGATTTGGGTAGTGGAGATGCAGATGTTTATGTAATCAAAACTGATGCTACCGGAAATCAAACATGGAAGAAACAATATGGTGGAAAGGGAATAGACAAAGGAAAGGATATAAAACAAACCCAAGATGGCGGTTACGCTATTCTGTGCGATATAGAATTAATTACGACTCCTGCTAATAAACCTGTAGCAGCTATTATTAAAGTAGATAGCGAAGGAGTCATTGAGAACTAGCCTAACACATATGAAATTTAGATTATTACTTATCTTCTCAATAGTTTGTTTTTTAAAATTAAATGCGCAAGTAAATATTGTTGGGGAGTCTACTATTTCCGGCATTTGTATAGGAAATGAGTTTTCAATTCCTACAATCTCTATTTTTGAAACTAATGCAAATGATTTTGCCACACAAACACTTGGGCTAAAAACGGTGGTTTTTACCCCTCCAACAGGCTTTAAATTTGTACCTAATACGGGTAACGTATCTTCATCAAATTCGAATGATTTCCCAGAGTTACCTTTGATAACAGTTACTAGCAATAGTGTTACTGTAGGATTTGATAATAGAACCAAAACTCTACCAAGAGATAATGCAGGCTCATATAATATTTATGCACCGGATAATGCATTTTATGGATATGAGCGTTCCGCAATGTTATTCACATCAGGTGAAATAAGAAAAAATGGCACAATTACAGGCTTATCATTTTTTCTTGAGTCCAAAAATTTTTCGGGAAATACTCAAAATACATTTGTTCCTGTGAAAATTTATCTTAAAGATGTTGGCTTCACTAGTTTTCCCACACATCCTACTACTGTAGACTATTCGAATGAGATAATAGGTGCTACATTAGTTTTAGACACCTTAATAGATGTTTCTATGTTTAAAGAAGGTGATTGGAATGAATATAAATTTAAAACCCCATTTTTTTTTATTTCAAGTGCTAATGCATTAGAAGTATTGATTGAAACTAATTACTGGGCTCTGTATTCTTCTTTTCTTGTGTATGATTCTTACAGGCGAAATAGGGCTTCCGTAACTACCGCTAACAGATTTGTATATTCCAAGCAAGATGGTACGCCAAATAATCTAATGGTTGATAATAGCCAAAATACCTTCTCAAGCACATTTGGTAATACAGGTATTTTTATAAGACCTAACACTCGATTCACATACAATCAAGGAGCAGTTGCATCGGTGGATGTATTTAGTATATCAAATTTAAAGGCTACGCCAGATAACCTTTCAAGCGGTTACATGACAAGGCAGGGCGGAACTCTTAACATAACTGGATTACCAAATTCAAGCGCAATATCATTTTTTTCATCAAGAAATTCTGTGGGGCTTATTTCAGGATTAAATGATAATTATTGTGTAAATGAATTAAACGATACCATCAATGTATTTCCTCCCACGGGAAGTGTAGAAATAAATCCCTTTGTTAATGGATTTATTTCCACTGTATCGGGAAGTAATAATAGATTTGTTATAAATCCAACTGTTTTATCTACTATAACTGGGAGCACTTCAGTAGAACTAACATATACTTTTCCTGATGTTGCTTCAGATGGTTGTACAGTAACTTCTAGGAATTTTACAGTAAGCCCCATCCCATCTGTTTCTCTTTCGGCAGCAGAAAAAATAGGGGATATAAACGATCAATCTAAGATAATTCAATTAAGAGGATTGCCAACTTTTGGATTATCTCGTCAATTTTCAGGAGAAGCTGTTTATCAAAGTAATTTTTATCCAAAATTCGCAAGCTCTATCGGATATAAAAAAATACAATTTGTGTATACTAATTTTAATGGATGTTCCAACTCAGCAATTGATTCGATTTACGTATTTGATAATAACAAAAGTTTTACTTTCCAAAGTAGCATTACAGGGATAGTTCAGACTTTTGTAGGCGTACCGAGTTTTTGTGTAAACGATTTTGATTTGTATTCTATTGCAATGAACACTTTGGCTGGTTTATCATTGACACCAGAGCAATATGATATTGAGGTAAACCAAGCTCTTACCGCATGCAGAAATAGTTTTGGTTATGTTTCTGTTAGAAACGGAGATGCATTTCCTGTAAACTTAACTAGCATCAACCCTAATTTTGGTAATGGTATAATATATTTACAACCTACATTTAGTGGAGTTGGTAATATGAACTCGTTTAGATTCAGCCCTTCATTGGCAGGAGTAGGTAATTTTGTAATTAATTATACCTTCACAGAATCTAGAGATAATACATGTGTTGGGAATAGGAGTACTGGACAAATTTGGACACAGAACCAAATTAACACACAACAACCTGTCTCCGTTAAAGCTATCCCCGAATCACCAAAACTGGTTTTTTCTGATACTTCCTTTTGCCAAGGGGCTTTACCAAATTTTACAGTACAAACATCTTCTACCGCTACTGGTGCTGTTTTTAGTTGGCAACAATTCAATGGTTCTACTTGGGAAAATGTTTCTTTTGTAGGATATTCCAATACGCTCAGCGGGCTTACACTCAACCAGTTGGGTTTATCAAACCTTTCACCGTTGGGACAAACCAACTACAGGGTACGGCAAAATGTGGAAGGATGCTGGAGTCCGTATACTAATTTTTCTATCAGAATAAAACCGGTTCCGGCTGCTCCTGTTGTGACTTTTGCAAACGGAAAACCTAGCTATTGTTTGCTGGAGCCTATTAGTGTACTTTTAAGTATAAATACACTTGCAGGTACTACCTTTGATTGGTATGACAACCAAGCAGGAAATAACCCAATTTCAAATTCAAATCTGTTTTCTCCTGTTGTTAGGAACGATATTCCAGCATCTTACGATATCTATGCCATACAAACATTAAATGGATGCAAAAGCAACATCATAAGTAGTGTAGTAGGCGTGGGTATTACCAGAGTTAATATAATAGTAAATAGTTTGCCGGGTTGGGGTGGTTTGGAAAATCAACCTGTGGTAAATAAATATTGCAAAAATGAAATTATTTCAAATATCGTACTTACAGTTGCAAGCAGCTTGGTGTCTACAATTAATGGCGAAGGCTTTAGATGGTACACAGATGCCTTTGCGACAAGTTTGGTGGGAAATGGGTTTGGAAACACGGCTCATTTAGGCGGAAACGTGGTACAGAATTCTTATAATTCACAGGTTCAATCTTCTATTGTCGGAATCAATAATTTTTATGTGCGACTACGCACCGATGCCGGTTGCTTGAGTTCTACCATAAGAAGAGCCACCATTGAGGTGATTGATATTCCTCAAAAACCTTCGATAGTAAATGTGCCTGACGATACTTTATCAGGTAGAAGACTTTGTTTCAACGGGCTACAAGGCACCAATTCTTTGCAAGTATTTAATCCGTTGACAGGTGTTTCGTACAGATGGTATAATTCGTTGCCATTAATTCCTGCAAATATTGTTTTTACATCTTTGGGTACAAATTTCCCATTATCAATATTAGGCTCTTTCGCTAATACTACAGTAAATACTAATTTGTATGTAACACAAAGCAGGGAAATCTGTGAGGGTGATTACCAGCAGGTAAACATTTCAATTAAGCCTAAGGTACCAAATGTAAATGTTATAGCAAATACATATTATTGTGTTGGGAGAACCATACCTCCTTTATCTGCCACCGGTATTTCCGGTGGTTCTGTAAACTGGTTCAATAAAGTAGGTAATCAATATAATTTGGTTTTAAATAATTCAGAAACCTATTTCTTGCCGGGGAATACTAATGCTTCTACAGTTACCTCTTTTGTGTATGTAAGACAAAGATTTGACGATTGCGACAGTGATTTAGATTCGCTTCGCATCGAAGTAAGGGCCACACCGAGCAACCCGATAGGATTTGACACGGCTTATTGTACAGGAAATCAAATAAGACCTTTGCAAGCCAAAGCAGGAAGTTTGCCAAACAGGTATTTTCGTTGGTTTAGCTCCACAGATACTACTTCAAACTATTTGAGTATGGGCACAACTACTACTGTTGGGGCACAAGTTTATAGTTTATACACTTCTTCCGTTACTGGCTCTATTGCACTCCGTCAAAACTTTTGGGTTAATCAAATCTCAAATGGTTGCCCGAGTAATTTGACGCAAGTGAATCTACAAGTATTCGAAGTACCCTCAGAACCTACTTCTTTCTCTCCTTCTCCTTTGTGTTCGGGCGCTCCTTTGCCTTCATTAAGTGCTCAAGGTACTCAAGTAAGATGGTACATTACCACTACTACATCTGCTAGTGTCACAGGTTCATCTTTCACTACTTCAAATTTTTCTAATATTTATGTGAATACCATTCAATGGGTGTCTGCTGCAACTCCTCCTTTTTATCAGTTTGTATACGTGACACAAACTACCAATAGAGATGCTGTGGTAGGAAGTTATATATTTAGAAAAGGCTGCGAAAGTGGCTTCAAGGTGGATACTATTAGGTATAATCCTTTTCCGCCTGCACCGCCTGTGGCTCAGCCTTCGCCCTATTGTTCAGGAGCAACAATTAACAATGTTACTACCACAGGAGTGTCGCCTTTGGCAACAATTAGTTGGTTCAGAAGAGATGTTTCCAGCCTTATTACCACAGGTGGTATTTGTATTTTGAGCAATGGAATTATCAATAATAATGTATCTGTTTTTGAAACCACTCCAGTGTTAGTAAATCAACAGTTTGATGGCTGCACAAGCAATAACAGTATAATAAATATTGCCATCAATCCACTCCCACAACCCCAGTTTACTTCTCAATTAAAAGATAAGTATTGTATTTATGACAATATAGTAACTGTTTCGGCAGAGCCGACCATAGCGGGAATATCTACAATTACTTCGTTGGCCTTTGGTGGAATCTACAGCATTACAGGTGTATCTAATTCTACTACTACAGGTCCATTTGCTTTCATTAATCCTGCAAACACGAATGCAAATGCTTCAGTGCCGGGATTGGTTAATGTATGGTATCGATATGTAGATGTTAATGGATGTGAAAATACTATATCTACCTCTTTTAATGTAAATGCCAGACCAATCATATCTTTTACAGCACCCGATTCCGGCTATTGTAACCAACAGGGAGCATTTAATTTAATAGCCTCTCCATCTAATGGAGGGTTTTTTAAGGGCTCAGGTGTAAGTGGAAGACGATTTTTACCATTACAAGCAGGGGTAGGTCAAAAAACTTTGACTTTTGTGTATACCGACCCTTCTACAGGATGTATAGATAGTATCCAAAGAAATACGAAGGTGTACCCTCTACCACAAGCAAAGTTTTCTATATCTAGCAGATGCTTTGGCGATTTGGCCCGATTTACAGACGAAAGTTCGGTGGAACAGGTAGAAAGTGCTCAATTGATAAGCCAATCTGTTATCCGTAAACGTAAATGGACTTTTAATACAGTAGACACAGCGAATACATTAATAGCCACTTATACCTATCCGGGTGTTGGTAGTTTTAGAACTAAATTAGAAGTAGAGTCGAGTGCAGGGTGTAAAATCGAAATTGATTCGGTGTTTGCCGTTGGTCCAAATCCCATTCCTGATTTTTCTTGGTCTAATATATGCCAAGGCAATACCACTGATTTTGTATCCACTTCGCAATTGGAAGCCGGTGATATCATAAAATATGCTTGGTTGATAGATGGGCAAATCGTAGAAACTACATCCACAGGCTTGTCGCAAAAAATACAAAATTTTGGTTCAAATCTTGTTGTTTTAACAGTAACTTCTGATCAGAACTGTATGAAAAGCATTGAAAAAGAAGTCAATATCTTACCTAGTTTGACATTGAAGTCTTCTTTCTTTGAAAGCTTCAATGACGACAACGGTGGCTGGTTTGCTGAAGGGAAAAATAACAATTGGACTTATGGTCAAGCAAACAAAACTTATATTAAAACCGGAGCTTCTGACAAAGTATGGTTTACAAACTCGACTATTACATCAAACTACTCGAGGGGGCAAAGTGCTTGGGTATATAGCCCTTGCTTTGACATTTCGGCTTTAGATAAGCCGATGATAGTTTTTAATTATTCATCATACTTGTATAAAGATGATGGTGTAGTGCTTCAGGTGTCCACCAATTCAGGGTTTACTTGGCAAAACTTAGGTGAAATAGGTACAGGTATTGATTGGTTTAATAAAACCAACATATTTGGAAATCCGGGAGAACAACGAAACTTTAAAAACGGATGGTCTTTTCACGATGGTGTTGCTAAGTGGCGAGAAGCTCGTCATTCACTAAACGAGGCGGTAGCGGCCAAAAATATCAGATTAAGATTCGCAATAGGTTCTACTGCTGATCAGGTTCCTCTAAGTGATGCCACAGTTTATGATGGATTCGGATTTGACAATGTTTGGATAGGTAATAGAAATAAAAAAGGCTTAATTGAGCAATTTACGAACACAAACATTGATGATTTTTACAAAAATAAAATAGATAATGTCATTAATAGTCGACAGAATGATGTTGTAGGCTTAAAATATCATACCAGTTTCCCTAGGGCAGATGAGTTTAATTTGGCTAACTCGGCCGATCCAAGCTCGCGGGTATTATACTATGGAGTACAACTATCGCCAAGAAGTATTTTTGATGGAAATGTATTTAATGTGTCTACAGATTTAGTTGATAATAGCAAAATAGATTTGAGAAGTCTCCAAACAGCTAAATTTTCTATTGTTCCTGCTCTCACGGTTGCTAATAACTCGGCTAAAGTAGATGTTTCTGTAGTGGCTGATACTGCTTTTGCAGATTCATCGCTTATTTTGCAGATAGCGCTTATTGAACGATTTGTTGACCATAATGGCAAAAAATACGAAAGTGTGTTAAGGAAATTGCTGCCCGATGCTTCCGGGACACTTATAAAACAATCATGGAATAAGGGTACAAGATATACGACTTCACAATCTTGGAATCTGACAGGGGTAGCCAACCAAGAAGAACTTGAAGCTGTAGTATTTTTGCAAAACCAGCTTACAAAAGAGATATATCAGGTAGGCTACACCGGAGAAAAATTTGAATATGCAACATCAGTAGAAACAACACCAACAAATGAAGTTTCCATTGTTCCTAACCCTACAGACACCTACATAGATTTGATTTTTACCGATAGTCAATCAAAACTAACAATTACTTTGACCGATGCTTTGGGTAAAACTATGTTGATTCGTGAATATGAAAATGAGAAAAGAATTAGGTTAAATATTGAAGGCTTTTCTTCAGGCATATATTATTTGACAGTGGTGAGAAATGGTAAAGCATTTTCACAAAAAATTATTAAATACTAATTGTCCCGATTAATGAAAATATTAGTACGAATACTTGCCGTTTTTTTACTATTAATGGTTTACAAAAGCCACTCTCAAGAGCTTGTGGCTAGATATACTTTTGATAATACGCTAACAAACAGCACCACTATATCGGGTTTAAATGCGGGTATAACAGGCTCAAGTAGCTTTGGTACAGATAGATGTAATAATGCGAACGCTTCCCTTGGTGTTTTTACTGATGACCAAGAATTGACGGTTTCAGGCACAAATTCGGCATTAAGTATCACATCTTCTATAACCATGTCTTCGTGGTTTTACACATATAATAACACAATAAATCAAATTATTGTATCAAAAAATGGAAATGCAACTAATCCCACTTCTGGGTATTTTATGGGAGTATATTCAGGGGGCGTGATAAGAGGGGGGATATATGATGGGCTTGGCAATAGTGTAACGACACCTTCAACTTTTTCAGGTACGGTTATGAATGGAGTGTGGGTACATGTGGCTGTGGTTTGGAATGGAGCTACCAGAATATTGACCACTTACTCAAATGGTGTAATGGTTGGCACAAATTCGGGAGCTAATATAACTGTCATTGGCACAAATACAGTTCCTATGAAAATAGGTGCTTCAAGTTGGACTGCAACAGACAGGTTTGTAAATGGGTTTATAGATGATCTTAGAATCTACAACTATGCCCTTACTTCTTCTGACATTTCAAACCTTTATAGCTCTTATGCGGCCGTCACATCCATATCTGGAGTAGCATCTGCAGGAGTATGTGAAAATAGCACGCAAATTTTTACTATAAATACCTTATCGGGTCAATCGTTTGGGTTCAACTGGTACAGAAATGGCTCTATAGTATCAAATGGGGGAGGATTCAGCGGTGCAAATACTAGCTCGTTGAGCGTCACGGGAGTGCCGCTTTCATTCAACGGTTCATCTTTTTCAGTAAGTGTTACAGGTGCCTGTCAATCGGCTACAATGGGGGGTGCCAACCTCACTGTGACTGCACTTAGTTCAGCACTCCTAAATCCACAAACTATTGAAACCTGTATTGGTACAAATCTGGTATTCCAATTGGCTTCTATTTCTGGGGTATCAAACCAGTATCAGTGGTTTAAAGATGGCATTGCATTGTCGAACAGTGCTGTATACAGCGGAGTAAATTCTACACAACTTACGCTTACGGGTATCGGAAGTTCAAACGATGGATTTTATACAGCAAGCATATCAGGGTTATGCGGAAGCATGACAACGGGAGGCGTTTCTTTAAGCACTCGACCCATAACAGCAATTTTGAGCACTTTGTCTGGTTCATTGGCCGTTTGCGAAGGATTACCCTTACAAATTAATGTGCAGAGCATTGATGGTCACAATTTGCAGTTTAGGTGGCTTAAAAATAATGTATTAATTAATCAGTTGACAGATTCCGGTATCTATGGTAATTCTTTTACAACTACCGGACTTAGCCTTTCAGGAACAAATTTGGCATTAAATGGTGCTGAATATTTGATTTCTGCTACAGGTTTTTGTGGTTCGGCCATAGCAAACACTACACTCACAGTTAATGCACTTACTTCGGCAACAAACCCTACAACTACTGTTGAAACTTGTGCAGGAAGTAGTTTTACTTTAAATCTTGGGACAATACAAGGTACAAATTTGGTGTTTGGTTGGTATAAAGATTGGGCTAAGATAACTACCTCTGAAGGGGGGCTATACTCTAATTTTACTACATCCGGTTTAGGGTTTAACAATGTTCCCCTGAGTTTGACAGGAAACTATTTTGCAGTAGTAAGCGGATTGTGTAGCGAAATAACTACTACAGGGACAACCATTACAGCAAATCCTCTCAATTCTATTAGTTCTATTACGGTGTCATCTGCCAACATATGCGAAGGGAGTGCTTTTCAACTCGGTTTCCAATCCATTTCTGGGGTTAATTTAAAATATCAGTGGTTAAAAAACGGGAATCCTTTAAGTGCTATTAGTGATGGGGGGATATATGGAAGCTCCTTCTCTACTACTGGGTTAGTGTTTTCCAATGCACTGCTGAGTTTGTCGGGCGAAAATTATGCGGTGTCTGTTGTGGGTTTTTGCCCTTCTATAGTTAGCAGTAGTGTAAATCCACTTATCAAGACGACTACTTCTGCCAATATGGGTATTTCTTCGCTTTTTACTTGTGTAGGCAGCAATAATACAATATCCATAAATACAATAAATGGCTATAATTTATCTTACACATGGTATAAAGATGGTACAATAATTTCAAATTCGGAAGGTGGGCTCTATGCAGGATTCACTACCAGCGGCATCACGATAAATAATATTCCTCTTTCATTTTCTGGCAGTTTATTTGCGGTCGTCACAGGCGATTGTGATCCAGGAGCCCCTGTCACTACATCTGGTGTAGCTATTTCGGTTTCAAATGTTACGTCATTATTGGGGTTGTCTATGGCAAATATAGATACCTGTCCGGGAGCAAGCTTCAATATACAAGTAATGTCTACTACAGGTAGCCTTTTGAGCTATCAATGGCTAAAAAATGGCGGTGCACTATCGTCAATTTCAGATGGTGGAATTTATGGTAATTCTTTTTCTGTATCAGGAATAACGTTTTCAGGAGTGTCTGCAGGATTAAATGGTTTTTATACTTTGTCTGCTTCCGGATTATGTGGTGCTCATACAGTAGGCGGTGCTAATGTAGTTGCGAGGCAAAATACGCAAATCTCAGCAATAACATCTGATGCTAACTATTGCCAAGGTACAACAAAAACATTCTCATTTACTTCTATTTCAGGCTATAATATAGGTTATAATTGGGCTTTTGGAGACGCAGGAGGCCCTTATAATATTCTTTCGAACAACAACTCATTGACAGGATTTGGAGGGAATGTAAACGGGGTAAATAATTCACAACTTACAGTATCGGGTATGCCCTCGGGACTTACTGGAAAAGTTTTTGTAGCGTCAGCAACAGGCTTTTGTAATGTTGCGATAGCCACCGTTACTTCACCCGTACAAAATCCCAACCTAGATCTTGCCTTTTACCCTACAAGTGTAGTAAGCTCATGTGTCAATATCAGATATCAAATCTCAGCATCGGTCACCGGTGGAAATATTGCTCGGTGGTATGGTAAAAGGAATGGAGCTTATAACTGGACTCCCCTGACAAACAACCAGAGATTACCTGACATATCAGCAGGCGGGCCACCTTCAACAAATACAGTATCAGGTGTTTTTGGTGACGTTCTTACAGTAAATATATCAAATACCAATTCGGACCAAGTACAAAATTATCAATTTGCGATAAGTGCGGTGGGTACTTGCGGTACTATGTTATCTACCACTACCGGCTTACTTCCATTTACCAATACATCATTCTACCCGATTACATTAAATGTATTGTCTTTGCCTGAGATAGTGCTTGAACCTGTGTCTTCAGCTACATGTTTGGGTTCTTCTTTGACTTTTAACATGGCAGGGGCAGGTTCTGGAATAAATATTTACCAATGGTATAGGGGAAACAATACTGTTACAGGTATAAAGTTGACCGCTACTTCTGATGGGGGCATTTATGGTAGTAGTTTTTCTACCACAGGATTGAATATTAATGCAAATAACAATACATTAAGTGGTAATAATTATTTCGCTGTTTTTACTAGTTCTTGCGGCACGACCACTACAGGTTTAGCTATGCTTACGGTACACACAGTGCCAAGTGCTTCAGTAGCCCTTTCGAGTGTAAGCACATGCCCAGGCTATAATGCTATAATACCCGGTAGCGCAAACAGTGTGCCTCCATTAAGTTTGGTTTGGCAGCTTAGCACCAATGGCGGAAGCAATTTTGATGATTTGACAGAGGGTGGAAATTTCATCAATACTACTACCACATCGTTGCGCTTATCAAATATACCTCCTAGTTTTAGTAATTACAGATTCAAACTCAAAGCATCAAATTATTGTGGCGTAACCACTACTACATCTGTTTTATACACTTCAAGAACAGTTCCACTGGCTGATTTTTTTACTTTGAAAAGTAGATATTGCAACAATGAGGGTGCATCGGAGTTGGTGTCAGCATCAAATTTTACTACTGCTGGTGGGAGTTTTATTAGTAACCCTGTAGTAGCAGGTTTGCTCACTCCTTCTAGTGCCGGTAGGGTTAATTTTAACCCCAATGTGATAACAACACCTTCTGCTTTGTCTGTCACCTATTTATCTCAGACTAATAGTGTTGGCTGTGTTAGCACAGTTACTTATGCCACATTTGTAAACTTGATGGACACATTGGATTTTTATGGTCCTAGTTTAACACAATATATTAGTAATTCGGGTGTAGTAGCTGATTTGGAAGCTACACCAACCGTAAACGGCATAGGAAGTTTCTCCGGTGGGGGAGTGGTTGGAAATAAGTTTTATGTCGATTTGATTCCTAATGTGGGAACGGTAAATGTGGCGTTTACCTATCAGAATACAATTACAGGGTGTAGCGAAACACAGAATAGAACATTTGATATACAAAATACATTTAACAGATTTATATATTCACCATCTGTAGGCCAAGATAATAGGCCAACAGTAAGTGGAATTGTATTGAATAACCGTTTTTGTATTGATGATAATACTCAATACAATGTTTCGATTACAAGCCCAATAAGTAGTGTTGCACAGTTAACTCAAGCACCTAGATTTAATGATTTTAATATAACATCTTTTGGAAGTCCAATGTTAACTAATACTTTGGCTTCAATTAACTTATATAGTACATGTGGGCTAGCATCTCTGCAATCTGTGGATAGGAATGATATAGTATCATATAGATTGACCCCGTCAAATGCTATTCGAGCGGGTAGCTACATCGCAAGGTGTGAAGTGGATGTGAATAGTACTAATTGTGTATTACCTTTAACGACAAGAATTGATCTAACATTAATCAATAACCCGTTATTTAATGAAGGAGTTACCGTTTTAGGACTTTCTCCTCTCCCTTCCATTGCTTCAGGCACTACCACTTTTTGTGGGCCTATCACCAATATTAATGATAGGATTTCTATTGCAGGACAAAACTTAACTTGGTATTATAACAATACGATTACAGCACTCAACCTCAACACGAACAATCCCAGTTATGCACAATTAGAATCTGAGGCAGGAATAAGTCTTGCTCCGTCTTTTACGCCTTATAGATTTTATATCAGACAAAATTCTAACGGTTGTAGGAGTAGATTCTTTCCAATAGATATTTTGGTTTATCCTAAGCCAAGTGTACCTGTGAGGGTTACAAAAGATACCCTTAAATACTGTAAGGGAGAAAACTTCTCCAGCTTTGCGGCAACGGTGTCTACAACTGTAAGTGGTGCAGGATTCAATTGGTATTCAAATCCTTCTAAAACAAATCTATTGCAAACAGGTGCTACGTTGAGCCAAAACCTTAATACCAATGTAGTAACGGTAATACCTTATTTTGTAGCCACTAACGATAACGGCTGCGAAAGTAACTTGCTTAATTACACCTTGGAAGTACAATCTTTACCAAACGAGGGCGGAATAGTTCCATTGGTTACACTATCAGGGCCATTTTGTGTAAACACAATAGGTGGGATAGTACCGGTTTTTAAATCATCGATAGCGATACCAAAGGTTGAAAATATTCGAGGACGTCCTGTAGAGTTCAAATGGTTTTCTTCAGCTTCGACTTTGGAAATCGCCACCACCAGTGTAGATGGTGTTTTACCTTTGCCTAACGATACATTATATACAACCGAATATCAGCCCGAAATATATTTATCTAGTGTGACATCTGAAAGCTTTTATGTTCGCTTTGCGTTTTCAGATGGCGAACAATGTCGTGGCGATGCCTCCACTATCTCAAAATTCGATGTATATGGAATTCCTTCGGCTCCTGTATTGAGTTCAGAATCGGCACTATGGTCAAGCATAGACAATACATTAGGTCCTTTGTGTAACAATGTTACTATAGATGGCATAACTGCCAAAAGTTCAGAAAACTTTGCCTCTTTTACTTGGTATAGTGATGTAGCTCAAAGCAACACGATTTCAGGAAACGCTACTTATTTTGCTGTGATTACCTCGACATCTGCTACAACAAACGATTTCTATGTAACGCAGAAGGTAAATGGTTGTGAAAGTCCGGCTACAAAAACATCTATAATAAGATTAGAGCAATTAGTAACTCCAGGCTTTATTCTACCTACCCCTAATTTTTATTGTACAGCACAAACATCGGTAAAGGATATTACTGTGACAGGCATCGCCAATACCTTGGTTGGTTTTGTGTGGTATAGCGATAGTACACTTACTACCACACTTGCCCGAGGAGAGACTTATAACCCACAAGCATCGACAGTAGCAGGTTTTAGTAGCTTTTTTGTATCGCAAACATTGGATAGATGCGAAAGTGCCCCGACTAAAGTTATGATAGAGTATCGACAAACCCCGCAGACACCCCAAACGTTGGACTTTGCTTATTGTTTAGGACAACAGGTACCTAATGCTACAGTTATTGGGGCATCCGTTGCAGAGACCCCTATTTTTAAATGGTATGAAGATAAATCAAAAGTGATTTTTATTAATAATGGAGCAACTGTAGCAGGAGGGAATGTGAGAAATATATCTGACCTGTCTGCGTATACTTTTCCCACAACATTAAGCGGTGCAAACCAATCGACTACGTTTTATGTAACTCAAACTGTTAGAGAGTGCGAAAGTGAAATATCCCCCGTCTCGTTCTACACAGTAAATATTCCTGAACAGCCCAAAATTATCAGCAATACAAATGCTTATTGTTCAGGAAGTACTTTGGCAAATTTGGTTTCGCAAGAAATTTCAGGAGCAGATGTGAAGTGGTACAAAGACTCTAAAACAAACTTTATTAGTAATGACAATGATTTGAATATCAATGTATTTCCTAAGAATATTGTATGGAATCAAGCACAATTGGATAGTTTACACCACAGGTTTTATTTGACTCAAGTGTTTAATTCCATTGATATTCCATCAAGACTTTCGTTTTCGGGCTGTGAAAGTGCTCCAGATTCACTTGATATTAATATATATCCATTTCCCCCACAGCCCACAGTCGCTCAAAAAGGCCCTTATTGTGGACAAGGAGGTTTATTGGTTGATAATATTACTGTTTCTGGATTCAATCATCCAAGTTTGAGCTTGGCTTGGTATGATGATGCCGTTGGTAACAATCTGATTATCAGAAGTTCAGAGATAAATCCAAATGGGTTTGTTTCCAACCCGAATCCCTTGACTGATTCAACACTGACATTGCTATATGCCACGCAAGAAATCAAAGGCTGTAGAAGTGCAACAAGAGAGGTAAAGGTGATAATATATCCCACTCCAGTAATTAATTTTACAGGTTTGGCTGCTGCCTATTGTGATTATAGTAATCCTTTTACAGTTACAGGTGTTCCTTTGGCAACATCAAATCAATATGCTACCTATTTTATGCCTTCTTCAATAGCAGGGACTGGACTACAAACCATTACGGGAGGACTTGCAGTATTGAATCCAACAAATATGGTTTCAGGAACGGGGAATATACCTCTTACTTATTTTTTCAGAAATCAATATGGTTGTGAAAATAGTTTAACAAGGCAATTCAGAATTAACCAATCACCTGTGGTGTCTTTTGGTCAAGAAAAGAGTACGGGTATAGAAGCGTTAGATGATATTATATGTATTAACACCAGTGAAATCATAAAACTTTCTCCCGCACCTACAGGAGGAACTTTTGCGGTGAACAATACTCCGGCAGGCGATATTTTTGACCCGTCAACATATGGTCTGGGTAAACACAGAATTGAATATACCTATACAGATCCTTCTACTAATTGTACTGCATCTTTTAGAGACTCGACAATAGTAAGAGAAAAGCCTACAGCGGAATTTGCCTTCTCTACTGTTTGTACAAACGACACGATCGCATATCTTAATCTATCAAGTGTATCTGGTGGGAATTTAACCAACTACGAATGGACGGGTATTAACTACAGCTTTAATAGCACGGTTTCATCTCCTGCATTTACGTTCAGGAGGTTTGGCGATTACACCACAAAACTCGCTGTTACCTCAGAGTTTGGCTGTAGGGACGAAATAACAAAAGCTATAAAGATAGGTAGACGTGCAGATATAGGATTGAGTTGGTTAAAAACTTGTGCAGACCAAACGACAGAGTTTGTCAATACCACATCACTACCCGCAGCAGCTGGAAACATCATAAGGTACGAATGGTTTTTCGATGATGCCTCCACGCCTTTAGTTTCTTCTACTACCAGCGAGGTAGTAACTAGGAAGTTTAATACTACAGGGGAGCATACTTTAAAACTAAATGTTGTCACAGATAATAATTGTGCTAAAGATACCACTGTATCCATAAACATTGTGCCAAAGATCACTGCAAGATCATATCCTTATTCAGCTACCTTTGACTCTGATAATGGTGGGTGGTATACCATAGGAAGAAATAACTCGTGGGCTTTAGATGCTTTTGAATCAAAATTATTTAAAGGAAGTAATAATAAATATTGGTCTACAGGTGGGCTAGGTACTTATTCACAAGCTGAAAACTCCTTTATTTATGGTCCTTGTTTTGACTTGTCGCTTTTGTCAAGGCCGATGGTATCACTAAATATAGCATCTGAAAATTTTGCCGGAGCTGATGGGGCAGTTCTTCAGTACTCGCTTGATAACGGACAATCGTGGCAAGTACTTGGAGATGTAAACACCGGTATCAACTGGTATAATGAAAAAGATATTACTTCAAATCCGGGAGAACAGCTCAATTTTAATCTAGGTTGGTCGGGAGTATTATCTACGAGTGGAGGAAATTGGTTGAATTCAAGACATAGTCTTGATACTTTATCTGGTAGAGATAATGTGTGGTTCAGACTAGGCTTTAGTTCTATTGATCAAGAAAACAGTTTGAAGGGCTTTGGTTTTGATGATTTCCAAATAGGTTCAAGAAACAAAAATGTATTGGTTGAAAGCTTTGTGAATTCTTCGGATTTGAACTCAAACGATCAAATGGCAAGAAAGATTGAGGCTACATTAAACAAAAATAATAAAGATGCCATAGGGCTAAATTATTTCACAAGTTTCCCATCTGCAAATACATTTAATACTGCCAACCCTGCTGATCCTAGTGCAAGGGTGTTGTTCTATAGTATCCAATCAGTCCCAAGGTCAGTAGTAGACGGGAATCAATTTTCAGGGTTATCTGTACTGTTAGATAATAACAGTATTGTGAAAAGAAGTTTGGAGTCGGCCAAATTTGATTTGAATATGAGGATCTCAAATAACGGAACTCAAATAAATGCAGAATTAGAGATAGTGCCGCTCGAAGATTATGGCGATGATAACACAGAACTGGTTTCATATATAGCAGTAGTAGAAAGAGATGTGACAGGCGTGATTGGGACGGGTGGTAAATCAAGTTTTGATTGGGTAAACAGGAAAATGCTTCCTGATGCAGCAGGAGAGCTATTTAGGGGGAAAATGACAAAAGGCGGCACTCGTTCGGTAGCTCAAAACTGGGCAATAGATAATTCTATTTCAAACAAGAACAATCTTGGTGTTGTAGCTTATTTGCAAAATAACAAGACTAAAGAAATATTGCAAGCAGGTTATAATGGTCCTAAAATGTATGTGAGCACATTTACTGGTGCAATATCATCGGCTATTACAGCTGAAAATATTTCAGACAAAGATGTGTTAATTTATCCAAATCCGGCTACAGATGAGTTGAACATACAGTTTAATAGAGAGTTGGCCAAGAAAATGGATTTTGCTATTTACGATTTCTTGGGTAATAAAATAGAAAGTGGATTTATACCCAAAGAATCGCTTGAAATAAAGGTGCGCACTGCCGACTACCCTAATGGAATGTATTTTGTGAGAATAGGCAGTTTGGTAAAAAAAGTAACAATTGTTAAATAAAACTCTCTGTAAGCACAGTAGTCTTTTACACTGTGCTTAATTTTTTGGAAAATCTGTTTTAACTTCGCACGCTAATTTTTAGTGAAGTTTTCTTTTAAAACAATCTAATATTCATTCCTTAAAAAATCGGAATCAACCCTTGAATATTAAAGAAATATATAATTAGCCCCGTCAGGGTTGAGGGCTTTTGTTACAATGAAATTATATTCAACCAATAATCCAAACCATATAGTAGAACTAGAAGAAGCCGTATTCCGTGGATTGCCTCCCGACAATGGATTGTATATGCCTACAGCGATACCGCAAATGCCAAAGTCGTTTTTTGAAAATTTGGGTGATTTTTCTATTCAAGAAATAGCTTTTGAAGTGTGTAAGGAATTGTTCAAAGGATATATTGCGGAAGTTGATATTCAAAAAATAGTGAAAGCGGCTGTTACTTTCGATGCTCCTTTGTTTGAACTTCATGAAAACACCTATGTACTGGAGCTTTTTCATGGGCCTACATTGGCCTTTAAAGATTTTGGAGCAAGATTTATGGCCCAATTAATGGGTTATTTTTTAGAAAAATCTTCCAAAGAGATTCATATCATAGTGGCTACCTCAGGAGACACCGGTGGGGCGGTAGCAGCAGGGTTTTATAAAACCAAAGGCGTAAAAGTCACTATACTATATCCATCGGGCAAAGTGAGCGATTTGCAAGAAAAGCAGCTCACTACTCTAGGAGAAAACATAACGGCTCTGGAAATAGATGGTACATTTGACGATTGCCAAAAATTAGTGAAAACGGCATTTTTGGACAATGATGTCACCGAGAAAGTAAATCTGTCATCGGCCAATAGCATAAATATAGCCAGATTAATTCCTCAATCGTTTTATTATTTCAACACCATAGCGCAGCTTAAAAAGGCAGGGAATAATCTTCCTACCGTTTTTTCAGTGCCTAGCGGAAACTTTGGGAATATATGTGCAGGTATGATAGCTAATAAAATGGGTTTACCGGTAGAGCGTTTTGTGGCATCGGTGAATGCAAATGATACTTTTGTTCAATTTTTAAAGACGGACGAATTTACACCTAAACCTTCTGTAGCTACGCTATCAAATGCTATGGATGTAGGAAATCCTAGCAATTTTGCCCGGATATACGAGCTTTTTGGCAAGAATGCAGACAATGTGAGGAAATCGGTGAGTGGGTATTCGTATTCTGATGAGGCTACAAGAAAAGCTGTGAGAGAAATATATAGTAATTATGGCTATATTATGGATCCACATGGTGCTGTAGGCTATCTTGGAGCAAAAGAATATATCAATGAAAATAAACTAAATGCCAATGCGGTGATACTGCATACAGCCCATCCTGCCAAGTTTATTGACACCTACGATGCTGATTTGAAAGCCAAGATAACTTTGCCTAATGCTTTGAGTGATTTGATAGATAAGAAAAAAGTCTCTATTAAGATGAAAAACAGCTACGAAGATTTTAAAAGCTATTTGTTAAAGTAAAAATTGAGCCATCCAAAACTAGGATGGCTTTTTTATCTGCCTTGGACTATGAAATATAAATCTCTGTAGGTGCACACATCAGGAAATCCAAAAGTGCCGGGTGATTGATAAAGGCGGTCGAGCCACTCATCGGGGAAATCAGGAAAACCTTCGCGCCTAATGGCATGAAATCTCAATTTGTTTTTGTCATCGGGAGCATAACTACCATAGTATTGATTGGCTAAACTCAACGAACACTCGTCTGCACGTTCAAGAAACATGAGCATAAAAGCATATTGTTTGTCGGCTTCCAGTTTGATGTTTGCATCTTTGCTAAGCTGGAATTTGATATAATCATTCGCTTTTATGTTTTGAGGTAATGTTCCTGTAACCACTCCTATTGGTGAATATATCTCACCATCGATAAAATCGTCTAATTCAGGGGCATTTGCTCTGTCAAATTTGCCTAAGAAGCCGGGTGTATCGTTGTTCCTTAATACGGGTAATCCTGATACTTCAAAAAACTCGATAGCGATTTTAATATCTTTTGAAGGTATTTTAGGATCGTTCGGACCTACTTTTAATATGAGAGCAGTAACTTCTTTCGCTTTTTTGCCCGAATAAAATGTTTGACCAAGGTCTCTGTCGCGTTTGAAAAGACTATCTGCCCATAAATTTCTGTTCCCAAATACAGTTTTGCTGTTAGTAGGGTATTTGTTAGCATCTTTTTCTTTTTTGGTATCAAAACGGATGCTGGTGGTGCCCTTTTCATCGCCTTTTGTGTACGATGCCAATGGCTTTTTTATCTTAAACTCCTTTTCCGAAACAGTGATAATAAGCCCGTTTTCATTGATAGTGAGCTCGTTTTGAGCAAATATATATCCGGCAAAGAGCAGACATATACATGCACTAGTATACTTTGTAAACTGCATAGGAGATACCTTTAAGATTAATTTTTGTGCCTTTTGTACTTGGTATTTGAGATGCTTTGAAGCCTGATAATTGCAGCGTTTTTTTGCCAAATTTCAATGGGATTTCTATTTCTACGTCATTTTTTGATGGGTTGAGTACCACTACTACCTTTTCTCCCATTTTTTCTCTTACAAAGGCAAACGGATATTTATCTTTCTCTGCGTATAATATTTTGAAATCGGCATCGGCATCGAGGGCTATTTGGTTTCTGCGCATGGCAACCAGTTTTTTTGTTCTTGCCAACATAGAATTTGGATTTTTTTCTTGTTCGGCCACATTTGGGGCTTTTTCATCTGTGTCAACAGGCAGCCACAAATTATTTGCTGCAGCTTTTGAAAATCCTTTATTTGCAGAAGTGCTCCATTGCATAGGGGTACGTGCTCCTGAGCGTGGTGGATAGCATCCTTCTTTGTAAATGTTATTTGAAAGTTGTTTCATGCCTATTTCATCGCCATAGTAAATAAACGGCACACCTGGCATACACATCTGGAAGGCATAAATAATTTCCAATTCTTCATCGGTGCGGTTCACATTTATTCTTGATAAATCGTGATTCCCAACAGGAAGCGAAATGAATCCTTTTCCTTTGGTAGCTTCATAATGGTCCATGTAGGCTGCAAGAAATGCAGATATGTCGCCTTTGCCTTCGCTATCGAACCAGCTTTTGCCATCGGCAGACACATTGTTTAGGCTGCGAGATGCTTCTCTTCTAAATAAGTTGTCGTATTCGGGTATCCAATGTAAAAAATCGGCTGAGAAGCCTGCTTTTATGGCATCTTTTGGATAAGACCACTCAGAAACCATAAAGGCTTGTGGATAGTTCACATCGAGCATTTGCTTTACTTCTTGCCAAAATTTAAAGCCTTCTCCATTTTTATCTTTTCGAATAATAGAGCCGGCCATATCTACTCTAAATCCATCGCAACCTAAGTCGAGCCAATATTTCAATATGTTTTTCATTTCTTCTCTCAAGGCAAGCACATCGGGGTGGTTTGCGGGAAGTTGCCAAGCCTTGCTGCTATCAGGTTCACCATAGCCAAAGTTCAGTGCAGGTTGATGCCAAAAGAAATTAATCATAAAGTTACCGTCTCTTTCTGAATAGCCGTTTATCATGCCCCTTCCCTTGTCTTTGCCACCATCGTCCCAAGTAGAGTTGGTCCATATATACCAATTGGAGTATTTATTTTTCTCAGCTTTGGCAGATTCTTTAAACCAAGGGTGGTCTACAGAAGTGTGTCCGGGTACAAAATCTATGATGATTCTCAGTCCGCGCTTGTGCGCTTCTTCAAAAAGTAGTTTTGCATCGTCATTGGTGCCATAGCGAGCCGCAACCTTGTAATAGTCGCTCACATCGTAGCCTGCATCTCTAAAAGGTGATTCGTAAAATGGATTGAGCCAAATGGCGCTCACTCCCAGACTTTTCACATAATCAAGTTTTTGTATGATGCCTTTCAAATCGCCAATGCCATCGTCATTGGTATCGTAGAATGTTTGTGGATAGATTTCATAAAACACAGCAGTTTTGGCCCAAGAGGGGATTAGTGGAGTTTGTTGTGCCCAAGTAGAAGCAAAAAATGCCAAACTGATAAAAAAAGAAGCAAATAGTTTCATAGCGTTTGTGTTGAAATGACAATAAAAAAGGAAGGCATTACACCTTCCTTGCAAACATAAGAAAATTTGGAGTTTTATAAATAGTTTGGGCTTATTCTACAATTATTTTCTTGGTAAGGGATGTTTTGTTACCATTTACCTTTACGAAATAAATGCCTTTTGGGAGTGTGATGGCATGGGATTCGGGAGTTTCAAAAGATGCTACCATAACACCAATAAGGTTGAAAATTTGAACAGACGAAGGTGATAAACAATCTATAAATACTTGACCCGAAGATGGGTTGGGGTAGATATTAAAGTTGGTGTTATTTAGCTCGTTATTGTTTGAAGCTATCGTAGATGCACAAGTAACTGTATAAAGGTTGTTTTCACATTGAATACCAGATTGATATAACCTAACGTTATGAGAAGGGATTGTCGTGTTATTAATTTTACACAAAATATTAAAGGTACTACTTGTAACTTTAGGCTTAATATAAGTTCGGTCACCATTTTTTTCTATTATGGAGAATGTAGCCGGTACACTTCCGTTTGTAGTGCTTCTCAAATAGAAATACAACATCTCTCCAGGAATGGTTATAATACAATTATTTTCCACAGATAGGGCAAGAACCTCTATTAGGCTGTTTCCTATGCTGTATCCAGCTAGAGTAGTAGCAGATTCAGTAGCACCCCCACATAAAACATGTTCTTTGAAATATATCCTGCCTGTATAAGGCAAATTTGTAAGCTGGTTGGCTATCATAATTGTAGCGGTATCTCGTTTTGTTACATTGGAATATGGTATTACTTCAATTATTAAAGTACCATTCTCCGTTCCATTGGCTCGTATCACACCTGTAGTGGTGTTTACTGTGGCTAAATCGGTACTTGTTGTTGATAGTACCCTGATATAAAATTCTTTTGAAGAAGTGGCAGGAGAGAAGTTTGGTGAAATAGTAAGATTTCCAAATGGTTCACTTATCGAAGCATCAGACACTACTAGAGTTTCCAAGGAGGGGACATCTCTTACTGTAACGACAGTACTTGTAACAGATTTTACTATACAAGGCGAATAATTTAATGCAGTCCCAAATATTGTAGAAATTCCATTATTAAGCGGTGTGATTAGACCGTTTGTATTGACTAGAACTGCCGGTAGTTGGTTATTTTGACTGTTATATCCATAAGAAATTGTAAAGTTTTCTATATTATCAGGTATAGTTGATATTCCTAAAAAAGTAGAGGTTGTCCCTGTTAATGTATAATTCTGTTGATAAAAATTCACATCATAATAATAACCTATTCCATTGCCTCCTGTAAGCTCTATAGTACCATAATTAATCGTTTCAGCCCAATTTCTATTAATGCAACATGCATTCCAAGATTTGAAGGCAGCTCTTTTATCCAAGTTGCCACCTGAGGTAGTTGTGGACTTAGGGATGTTATAATATATATCAAAACCAAGTTGACGTCCTGCTTTAGTTACAAAAGGACAAGCCAAAGTGTTTGTATTTGGATCTAATAGTGGTTTATTAATTGAATCCCAAGGAATAGCCATTTCGAAGAAAACATCATTTCCTACTTTTTTTACAAATGTCTTGAAATTGCTCTCGTAGTACGATGCAGCACTTTGATAAATGGAAATCATGCCGGGAGTAGTTACAGAGTATTTATTTATAGTTGATTTTGTATAACCTGCTCCAAAATGAAAATCTTGATATGATAGACCAGTAGCAGTGGGAATTGAATTAGGGTTTAAATATCTATTATTATTATCACCTGCGATAAAAATTTCTATTCCAGAACTATGTGTCGGTGGTTCCCATGATAATGATTCTACATCTTTCGGATTATTAAGAACTACACCAATATACAAGTTTGTTTGATCCCAACATAACCCGAAAGAAGCATCGCCTACGAATTCATCATCGCTTGGAACTCCTGTGAGTGTGCTAGTAACTGAAACATTGAAACTCATTTTATTTTCAATTTTATTTGGGAATTGTGGAACTCCCCCCGTCACTGTATACCCTGCATTTTGCCAAGAAATCTCGTTCAGCTCACCATCTAATACAATTCCTGCTTTTGAAGCCCCTACTAAAAGAGTTTTGTTGGAAGAATACCAAACACCAGGCACTGTATATTGTGCAAAAGCAATTGTGCTGATGAGATATACTATAGAAAGTAAAATCTTTTTCATATTTCAAATTGTTAAAAGGTTTATAGATATGAATTTCTTAGTTAGACAACTTTTTTGTGTCAAACGTTACATAAAATTGAAAATATTTTTATTAAATATTGTATTAAACCTATAAATCAGTATAAAAATCGGAAGCGAGTTGTGAAAACAGCATAGCTTTGTAACTTTATCACTTATCAATTAGCAAACATGCGCAACACTATTATCTTATTATTAATACTTTCTGCTCTTCTGGCATTTGTCTACTTTATGATGCCTAATTTGAGTACAAAAAAATCAAGTTTGCCTTATTTCGGAGTGGATAGTGTAACAGCCAATGGCGATACGGTGTGGCATAAAGTGGGCGATTTTAAACTCATAAATCAGCTAGGCGATACCATTTCGCAGAAAAATCTGGAAGGTAAAATATATGTTGCCGATTTCTTCTTTGTGAATTGCCCCGGGATATGCGTGAAGATGGCCAAACAAATGCAGCGGGTCTACAAGGCTTATGAAAATACAGCAGGCGTAAATATAGTATCACATACGGTGAACCCCGAAGCCGATTCTGTGGCGGTATTGCTCGATTATGCTCAAAAATTAGGTGTGAAAAACCACGCATTATGGAGTTTTCTCACAGGTGATAAAGCAGCTATATACAAATTGGCAAGAGAGCAGTACTATGCCACTGCCACCCAGGGCGATGGTGGTCCTGATGACTTTGTGCATACAGAAAGATTTATATTGGTAGACAAAAATAAACATATTCGTGGGCTATATGACGGCACAAACGAAAATGAGGTGAACCAACTGATGTTTGACATAGATAAACTGTTGCAAGAAAGCAAAGAGGTAAATAAGCCTTTATAAAGATTTTTATAGAAAAATATTGGTTTGCATTGCCAGAAATGCTACATTTGCAGCCCAATTAATAAAATATGGTTTCGTAGCTCAATTGAATAGAGCATCTGACTACGGATCAGAAGGTTTGGGGTTTGAATCCCTACGAGACCACTTTAATAAGCCACTCTTGAAAACTTGTTTTCAGAGTGGCGTTTTTGTTTAAAAACAATAAAAATATGACTGACCGCTACATGCAGCGAGGCGTTTCAGCCTCAAAGGAAGATGTTCACAATGCCATCAAAAACATTGATAAAGGCCTATTTCCAAAGGCTTTTTGTAAGATATCGCCCGATGTTTTGGGTGGTAGCGATGAATATGTGAATATCATGCATGCTGATGGGGCGGGCACAAAATCGTCACTGGCCTATCTGTATTGGAAAGAGACAGGCGATTTGTCTGTGTGGAAAGGCATAGCGCAAGATGCCATAGTGATGAACACGGACGATTTGCTATGTGTGGGGTGCACAGGGCCTATGTTGCTTTCGTCTACCATTGGCAGAAATAAAAATCTGATTCCCGGTGAGGTAATTGCCGCTATTATTAATGGCACAGAAGAGGTTTTGGAAATGCTGCGCAGCTACGGAGTGGAAATACACAGCACTGGAGGAGAAACAGCCGATGTGGGCGATTTGGTACGGACCGTCATCGTAGACAGTACGGTGACTGCTCGCATGAAAAAAGCCCAAGTGGTAGATAATGGACGGATAGCAGCAGGACAAGTGGTAGTGGGCTTTGCTTCTTATGGCAAAGCTACTTATGAAGACGAATACAATGGAGGCATGGGCAGCAATGGCCTTACCTCGGCTCGCCACGATGTGTTTGCACACTATTTAGCAGAAAAATATGCAGAAAGTTTTGATCCTGCTGTGCCCAAGGACTTGATATACAGCGGAAGTAAAAAACTTGATGAGCAGATAGAGGTAGGTAATGGTTTTGGAAAGGTATCTGCGGGAAAACTGGTATTATCGCCTACTCGCACCTACGCACCGCTAGTGAAGGCTATTTTTAATGAAATTTCACTGGAGAAAATCAAAGGAATGGTGCATTGCAGTGGAGGTGCACAAACCAAAGTGCTGCATTTTGTAGACAATGTGCATGTGGTGAAAGATAATCTTTTGCCTGTTCCGCCTCTTTTTGAACTCATACATGAACAAAGCCAAACCGATTGGAAAGAAATGTATAAAGTTTTTAACATGGGCCACCGACTTGAGATATATACAGATGAAGTTTCGGCCAATAAAATGATTGAAATCAGCCGTTCGTTCCATATTGATGCCCAGATAGTGGGTAGGGTAGAGGCTTCACAGACTAAGAAGCTGACCCTTAAATCAGACAAAGGAGTTTTTGAGTATTGATTTGCAACAGCTATGCCAATCCTAAACTCAGCATTTTGTGGCCCAGCTCTGCTGCTTTGTGTACTTCAAGCTTCTCATATATTTTTCTTCGATGGGCTTTTACGGTAAAAGGGCTGATAAATAGTTTTTCGGCTATATTTTCAGAATTTAAACCTTGCATTAAAAATTTAGCTACTTCTATCTCTCTGTCGCTTAATATTAAATTGTTGTCTTCGGGGATTAATTCTTTGCTGAAAGAAAGGTGTTTGTTTTCCGCATCAATCAAATGCGCATGTAGCAGCATTTTATTGTCTTTTTTCAAATGCGAAATATCAGATATTGAACCAATGTTTAGTATCGGTAGCCCGTCTTCAGGATCTGAAATGACGTGAAACTGCTGCATACACTGCATGTAGTTGCCATCTGAGCGTAAAATGCGCCAATTTACCGAAAATCTGACTTTGTCTCTTAGGTTTTGAGGTGTTTGATTCAATACTTGATAGATATATGCAAAAGCATCGTTTGCCATTAATTTTGCATCGGCCGGATGGCAATATTCTTTGTGTATGAACCTCACTCCTTCCTCCATGGCACGCTCAAAAACCAAGTCGGGCTCAAAGCCTAGCATATTTTTAATATTATTTCTACTCAAATAAATGTATTTGAGGGTTTTGTAATTGGTGATATAATTGATAGATGGCCCGTGTTCAAGAAAAAAATGCAATAACTTATTGTCTGAAACCATTTGGTTAAATACTGAATCGGCATCTACTCCCTTTTCACTTAATTTTTTGCTGTTTAAAACCAAAGAGGATAAGTCGGTCTTCATTTGTATGTTAAAATTCTTTTAGGATTAAAATTAACGCATTTTTTTAATTGATATATATGAAAAATAGTCTTTTTGTGCTATTGAACTGAAGCATGCGGTGTATCTAAATTTGCATCGTCAAAAAAAATACAATACTGATATGAAAAGAAATATATTGATAATTACAGGGCTGTCATTGAGCCTTTTTTACCCGGCAATTGCCGACAAGAGAAATAATACAAATAGTAAGACTACCGAAAAATGGTATTTATGGAACAGTGCAAGAAATGAGTGGTATCTTGAATACATTAACACAAACAGATACAACGAAAATAAGCAAAGAATATCAGGAACACATTTTAATGTGCTTAACAACAAGTTTGTGTCAAAAGACACCATTTTATATGAAAATGATAGAGTAGGCAAAACAATTGACTATGTTTTTGATAATCAAAAAAAGGAATTCTTGCCGGAAAGTATGGTTGAAGCCCTCTACAACGAATATGGCATGCCGGTAGGAAATTTGTTACACGAGTGGGAAAATGGTACTTGGAAACCTTCAAATGGTGCCAGATTTGTGTATTACACCAATTCAGGAATAAACATGAACAGTCAAATTTTTGAGACCTACAATAAAAGTACCAATCAATGGGAAAAAGTATCAAAAATCACAAGTCAATATTTTGCTGATGGAAATTTAAAAATATGGAGCGATTCGGTTTATGATAAAGAGCTCCAAGTTTTTTTGCCCAAAAGTAGAATAGAACATGAGGGCTGGGTTGGGCCAAATCATCCATCAAAGGCGATAGATCAAAGGTACGTTAATGGCGCTTGGCAAAATTATAATGAAATCACAAGTTCAATATCAGGCGAAAACTATATTAAGATTATTGATGATCTTAATAATGAGAATTTTGATATTAAGTCTGTTACTGCACTGGATGGGAATAAATATAAGTCGTTTTTTCTACTAAATAATGAGTGGAAAATAATGAGAGAGTTTATTAAAAATGAGTTGAACACAATTGACTATTATTACCATTATGGTGACGATAGAAGCCTCTACTCTATAAACAAAACCGAGAAGCGATTTGACGAAAATGGGAACTTGATTTCAAATGAATTGTACACCAAATTTCCGGCAAATGCTAGTAATTGGCTATTGGGCGAGGGTACAATTACAGACATGGTGTATGACACAACAGGCCAAACAGTGTCAATGACTGTCAGAATATACGATTTTGATAATAAAAACTATGTAAATAATTATAAAGTAGAATATTTATATGAACCAGACACTTTGAAACAAAAACCGCAATTTGTTTTAAAGGACATTCCTACAGTGGTTACACTTTCGGGCGATGACTTAGAGATTAATATTAATTATAATACCAACTCTACTGGTGATATAGCTTGGTTTATAGAATCGTTTGATGGAGATATAGCTACGCTATTGCCCAACTTACGCATAAAAATTAAATCAGTAGGTACACTTACACTGGGTGGCTATACACTTGAAAACCAATATTTTGCTAAGTCTGATACAGCATTCGCGGTAATTAATGTGGTAAAACAAACCACTACTTCCACCCAAAACGTAGAGCAAGGCGAAGTGGATATGTATCCAAATCCCGCAAATAATATGATTTATATAAATGCTTCAAATACAACCAATATGATAGTTAATATAAAAGACAACAAAGGAAACAAAGTGCTTCACGACATAAGAGGAAATATGTTTAACATTAGCGATTTGGCAAATGGAATATACTTTGTAGAAATCCAAACCCAAAATGGCAAAGTTGTGAAAAGACTCATTAAATTATAATGCCAAATTTTTGTAAACATTCAAGACTTATGTTCAATAATAATTCTTGAATGTTTTTGAATTTTAATATAAATAGCTTTAAAAACGGGAATAATGAATAACAACAGAAAAGTAGTTTTGTACATAGCTATGAGTTTGGATGGATATATAGCAAAGCCAAATGATGACTTGAGTTTTCTAAATATTGTTGAAAAAGAAGGCGAAGACTATGGCTATTCAGCCTTTATTTCTACGGTTGATACAGTAATATTGGGGCGAAAAACCTACGATTGGGTTACTGCCCAAGTAGATTTTCCTCATGCTGATAAAGAATCTTATGTGATTACCAGAACACCTAAACCAAGTATGGGGAGAACAATTTTCTATACCGGCAATCTTAAAGACTTGATAAACGATTTGAAAAACAAGGAAGGAAAGAATATTTTTTGCGATGGCGGAGCTGTGTTGGTAAATGAATTACTAAAAGAACAACTCATAGATGAGTTAATCATTTCAGTTATCCCAATTTTGGTAGGAGAGGGCAAAAAGCTGTTTGTAGAAGGAAACCCCGAGCAAAAATTACAACTTTCAAGCGTCAAAAATTACGACACAGGATTGGTTCAATTGCACTATAAAAAGGTTTATTGATAGTAAAAATACGATTTGAAGAAGAATTACATTTTTAAAACACGAATAACGAATCATTACGGCTTCTTATCGGTAATTTATTGCATTTTTGCCGAATGATAGAACGTCCTTCGCCCAAAAGTGCCGATTTTTTAAATCAATTGGCTTTTCAGTTGAGAAAAAAGCTGTTGGGAGCTTATTTGGTCGAGTGTTTTTCTCAAAACAAAGACGAACTGGTGTTTGGGTTTGGCTTGCCAAATGAAGACGTATACATAATTGCTGATTTACAGCCCGCAGCCGGACTTTTGTACTTCCCCAAGGAATATTATCGGGCTAAGAAAAATTCGGTAGATTTATTCCCAGAGTTGAAAAATGCCAAAGTGATTGAAATTCTTCCAATATTGGGCGATAGAAGCTTTGTTATGGTGTTTGAGCTTGGGTATGGTTTGCTGTTTAAAATGTATGGGAGGAATGCCAATATTGTGTTATTTAAAGAAAATGAAGTTGTTGCTATTTTTAAAAACAATATTCGATCAGATTTTGAATGCCAATGGCCCGATGTACCGCCTTTTCAAGAAAATATTCTAATAAAAGGGGTAGATTTTATAAATCTGGCAAACGAGTTTTATGAAGATTTTAGGCGTAATTATTATTTTAATGCAGAAAAATCGGTCTTTTTAAAAATATTAACCGAAAAAATAAAAAAGACACAAAACTATCTTTCAAAGGTAAAAACTGAGATAGAAAATTTTGAAAGTGGGCAGCGATTTGAAGAATGGGCTAATATTTTGATGGCCAATGTTCACTTGAAAGTTGCCAATGAAAAGTCGGTTACGCTGTTCGATTTTTACAACAATACAAAGACGGAAATAAAATTAAATCCGATCTTATCACTTCAAAAAAATGCAGAGAATTATTATAGAAAATCAAAAAACAGGAAAATAGAATACGATAAACTTTTACAAAATCATTCTCAAAAAGAAAAAGAGCTTAATGCTTGGCAATCTAAGCTTCAAGAACTGGAGGGCATCAATGACTTCAAAGTTTTGAGGCAATGGGGCAAGGCAAATAAATTAGAAATAAAAACAGATGTACAGGCAAAGCAAGAATTGCCGTTTAAAATATTTGAAATAGAAGGATTTCAAGTGCTGATAGGTAAAAATGCACAGAACAACGATTTGCTCACACTTAAATATGCCCATAAAGAAGATTTATGGCTTCATGCCAAAGATGTGAGCGGCTCGCATGTGGTAGTGAAATACCAAGCCGGAAAAACTTTTCCTAAAACTGTGGTGGAAACTGCTGCATCGTTGGCTGCCTATTTTTCCAAAAGGAAAACCGATACTTTGGCTCCGGTGACAGTGACACCCAAAAAATATGTGAGAAAGCCCAAGGGTTTATTGCCCGGCCAAGTGGTGGTAGACAGAGAAATGGTGGTGTTGGTAGAGCCCAAAGTATTATAAATTGTTTCTTAATTTGCCTATGCTCAATAGGCTTTATACATTTGTTGACTTATACATTACTAAACTGTAGATTTATGTCATTTCAAGAACAAATAGCTTCAATTTTTGTAGAAGATACAGCCATACCACAAGAATATAAACTCGAAAAAGAAGTACATCAAAAGCTATATTTACAAGATGGAGACCTGAAAACGTGGCAAGGAGATGTGCATACGGTGCTTTCACCTGTGTGTGTGAAAACTTCTACGGGTTTGCATAGGAAAGTGATAGGAAGTTATCCGCTCTGTACAGAAAAAGAGGCTATGGAAGCCCTGGATTCTGCCGTAAAAGCCTATAACAATGGGCGAGGGGAGTGGCCGGCTATGTCTGTGGCCGATAGAATTGCCTGTTTAGAAAAATTTACCTATAAAATGATTGAGCGCAAGAAAGAAGTTGTGAGCCTCATCATGTGGGAAATTGGCAAATCAGTAGGTGACTCAAACAAAGAATTTGACAGAACAGTAGAATATATTCAAGCCACTATAGACGCTCTGAAAGATTTGGACAGAAGTTCATCTCGATTTGAAATTACACAAGGAATTATAGGACAAATACGCAGAGCGCCTCTTGGTGTAGTACTTTGTATGGGCCCGTTTAATTATCCTTTGAACGAAACTTTTACTACGCTTATCCCGGCAGTGGTGATGGGCAATACCGTACTTTTCAAACCACCCAAACATGGTACTCTATTGTTTGCGCCTTTGCTTGAGGCTTTTAAAGAGTGTTTTCCAAAAGGTGTAATCAATACTATTTATGGGAGAGGAATGACCATTATTCCTTCGCTAATGCAGTCGGGCAAGGTAGATGTGCTCACGCTCATCGGCTCAAGCAGGGTAGCTGATTCGCTCAAAAAAATGCACCCAAAATCAAACCGATTGAGAGCTGTATTGGGGCTTGATGCCAAAAATGCTGCTATCATTACTTCATCTGCCGATATAGAACTCACAGTGAAAGAATCGGTACTTGGCTCGCTCTCTTTCAATGGACAGCGTTGTACGGCTTTGAAAATATTCTTTGTACACGAATCGGTAGCCAATTTGTTTGTAAAACGCCTTTCTGAGGAAATTGCGAAGCTTAAATTTGGCATGCCTTGGGAAAAAGATGTGTTTTTAACGCCACTCCCCGAGCCCAATAAGCCAAATTATTTGAAAGAATTAATAGAAGATGCCAAGAAAAATGGGGCATCGGTTATGAACGAAAATGGAGGCACTTCTGTAGAATCGTTTGTGTATCCGGCTGTATTGTTTCCTGTAAACAATAAAATGAAAGTGTATAGAGAAGAACAATTTGGCCCTGTAATTCCTATCATTCCGTTTAAAGATATTGAAGAGCCTATCCAATATCTAATAAATGCCGACCATGGACAACAAGTAAGCGTATTTTCAAACAATGCTGAGGAATTGGCCGGATTGGTAGACCCACTCGTGAACCAAGTGTCGAGGGTAAACATCAATGCTCAATGCCAGCGTGGGCCTGATACTTTCCCTTTCACCGGTAGAAAAGACTCTGCCGAAGGAACACTATCTGTTTCGGCAGCCTTGAGGGCGTTTTCTATTCGTAGCATGGTGGCTACCAAGCTTACCGATGCCAACAAAAAGCTTCTCAATGAAATAGTAAGCAGCCAAGATTCAAACTTCATCTCTACGAAGTATATTTTCTAATAAAATTTGGCAATAAATTAAAGTGATTATTGTAACAAGGAACCCAAATAAGCCATTTCAAGGGGCAAATCATCCAAAATGATGCTTATTTGGGTTCTTTGTAGCTATGGTTTAGAGATTGTTTTGTATATAGAGAATAAGTACAATAACATTTTCTATAATCGCAATCGCGGTTTTTATTAGCCAACTCCATATTTCATTACTTTTGCAGCATGAAAAATTATGGACAGATAATAGAGCGGGCTGAAATTTTGGATATGGCAGCCGAGGGCAAATGTGTGGCTAAGGCTGATGGAATGGTGATTTTTGTGCAGGGAGTAGCCCCGGGCGATGTGGCTGATATTAAGATTATTAAAAAAGATAAAAAGTTTTTTGAAGCCGTTCCCGTGGCTTTTCATTCATATTCAGCTCTCAGAAATGGCCCTTTTTGTAGCCATTTCGGGACTTGCGGAGGCTGCAAATGGCAACACATCGGCTATGAAACTCAATTGTTTTTCAAAGAAAAGCAGGTAAAAGACGCACTGGAACGCATAGGCAAAGTAGCTTTACCTTCTATAAAACCCATACTGGCATCGGGCGAAACCCGCTATTATAGAAATAAGCTTGAATATACTTTTTCTGCCCAACGCTGGTTTGAAAATCATGAGCAAACCTTAGAAAATAAAGAGTCGAGAGGCTTGGGTTTTCACATTCCCGGTCGGTTCGATAAGATTTTGAACATAGAACATTGTTCCCTGCAAGCCGACCCTTCAAATGCCATCAGAAACGGACTTAGAGACTATTGTCTAGAGAATAATCTTTCCTTTTTTGACTTGAAAAAGCAAGAAGGGCTCATGCGAAACTTGATTATCCGCACGGCATCTACTGGTGAAGTGATGGTGATTGTGCAGTTTTTTTACGTAGATAAAAACGCCATAAAAGGCGTGATGAACTATTTGAAAAATACTTTCAAGGAAATTGCTTCATTGCTATACATTGTCAACTCCAAAGGTAATGAAACCATTCATGACCAAGAAATTTACACTTTTGCAGGCAGAGATTTTATTTATGAAGAAATGGAAGGCTTGAAATTTAGAATCGGTCCAAAATCGTTTTACCAAACCAACTCGCTGCAAGCTTATGAACTATACAAAGTGGCTCGCAGCTTTGCACAAATCAAAGAGACCGATGTGGTATACGACCTTTACACAGGCACGGGTACGATAGCCAACTTTGTTGCTAGGAACGCCAAAAAAGTTGTAGGTGTAGAATATGTACCGGCAGCTATTGAAGACGCCAAAATAAACTCACAGATAAACAACATCTCGAACACCACATTTTTTGCAGGAGACATGGCCAAAGTGCTGAACGATGAGTTTGTGAAGCAAAATGGCAGTCCTGACATCATCATCACCGACCCACCACGTGCCGGAATGGACGAGAAAGTGGTAAATATGCTATTGAAACTGGCTGCCAAACGCATCGTGTATATGAGCTGCAACCCTGCCACACAAGCACGCGATTTAGCATGGCTCGACAGTAAATATGTGGTTACTGAAGTTCAGCCTGTGGATATGTTTCCCCACACCCATCATGTTGAAAATGTGGTTTGTTTGGAATTGAGATAAAAAAACTAATCTCCCCCATAAACTGCTTTTCTTAATGTTTTGAGTGCATCGGTGTTTTGTGGAGTGTAGATGGTTTTGAGCAAATTGTCCTTTTCTTTTTGGGTTAAGTGCCAATTAAGAGCCGCTCTTTGGCTCCAAGTCTTATTCACATAGTCGTCTATTTCCTTTTGTGAAATATTGCCTTTTTCAAAACCATCGGGCATGGGGCTGTATTGCAGCTCCACCACTTCTACTTTGTTTCCCAAAAAACTATTGGCATATTCTAGGAAATATTCATCATTGTGGTCTTGAATCCAGTCCCAATTGGCGTAAAGCGAGCCTATGGGGTTGAAAATTCTATCGAAAAGCGATACTCCTTTTTTCTTAGAGATGGGAATGAGTTTTGGCGAATCTCTGATGCACATAAACACTACTCCACCTGTGTTATTTTTTATCCAATCTCTAAAAATATAAGAAAACCTCACTGCATCTATCACTCCAAAATTGTCTGTGAGCCCGGCATCCATTATTTCCATCGAGGGCGAACTTGGCAAATTGATATTGGGAGTAATGTACGGAAAAGTAGCACTCATCCGCAAAGCACTCAAAAATCCCAGATTCTGCGCATCTTGTTCTTTAAAAAAACGCATAAACTCTACACCCTTTACTTTTGACTGGAGCAAATCGGCATTTTGAATTTCAGCCGCATTCATAAAAGAAATGGGTTGGGGCGAAATGTATAGTTTTCTACCATCGTTTACAATAGAAGGCGTGAGCAATACCATAGGAATAGTGGCATTGGCCTCATAGGGCAAATAATCTACCACTTTTTTGTTTAATATGCCTTCTGTATTCAAGTTGAGTTGCTTTTCAAATGCATAGCCTCTGTCCTTCACATAGGTGTATTTCCCATCTGAAAAAGTTTCGAATCGAACAAAAATGTCATTCACTATCAAGCTGAAAACCACGGGGTTGAGTATGTCTTTCGACATATTATCTATGTATTTTATGTCGTTTGGATTTATATTTTCTCCCAACTGTTTTTTCAAAAATAATTCTCTGTAGTACGAAGCCCCAACTTGTCCGCCCGATGCACCTGTGATGCAGAAGGTGTGCTTCATCAAGTTGCCATTGAGTGCGCTATCTGCTGCTTGCATCGAGCGCATGGCCCAAATAGCGGCTCGCTGTCCACCGCCACTGGTACACATAAATATGATTTTGGGCTTCTCTTCTTTGCCAAATTTCGATTTCCATTTTTCCAATACCCCAATCATATTATTGTAGTCGTTTACATAGTTTTGGTTATCAGAAAGCTTTGCCACACTTTCGTAGGAGTAATCGGCATACTTGGTGTTGTAGTTCAAGCCAAACACTTGATAATCGGGGTTGATAATCCGAAACTGAATGGCATAGTTGGCTACAAATAATAAAGCAACGAGTGCATACATGGTCCAGCCACGCATCCAAAAGCTGAAAAAGCCCATAAACATGGTAATGGTAGCCACCAAAATGAGAATACTGGCACCGGCTGGAATTTGAAAATATTGATTGTCTCTGAAATAGCCTAAAGTAATCAGTATTAAGAATCCCGCCACTTGCAACATTAAGGCATTAATGTGGTTGCGATCTATCACTTTGGTGATGAGGTCTCGGTCGTAGAGTTGAAAGTTTTCTACTTTTTTGGGTGTAAAAGGAAAATCCAAATAATAATCTACATGATAGCGTTTCCTCTTTATCATTTTGATTTTTTGAATCACGCCCACACGGGTTATTTTTTGGTGGCTGAGTGTGTCATTAAGGTTTTGGGTAAACCAGCGAAACACCCTGTAGCCCGTCACCCTAAAATAAATCATGGTGAGGATGAGCGTGAAAATGAGCCCAATAAAAAAACCTGCTATTTCCCTATAAATGGTCAGGTAGTCTTGTCTACCTTGTTCCAATTGAAAATGATAAAAATAATAGACATAGAGTATTACAAACAGGGTGGGGAAAGCTAAATTATTTAAGCAAAATCGTGGAAAAGGGTTTCTTTTCAACATCAAAAACTGGAAACGGTAGCTTTCTAATATATATATAGTGATATTATAAGCCATAATGAAAATGCCAAACGACACACCTAAAATTAGCAAGCTTCTAAAACCTACTTTATTCATATACTCAGGGTCGAGCAGCAAGTAGGGTACTCCGTAGGTACGGGCAAACTTACCTGTGATGATGGCAAATAGTAAAATCCAGAGTAAAAGAATCAATCTATTGCGCCTAAGATTGAGTAGGAGCAATTGGAATGGAAGCGAATAGAATATTTTTTTAATAAAATTCATTAGGTGTAATGTACGCAGTTGTAAGCGATTCGGATACTATTTATTCAAATTATGGAATGAAAAGTAAATCGAGATAAATATATAATCATTTTAATTCGGAATAGTATTTTTGTAACATAAATAAATTTACGTATGCCATCGTTCGATATTGTATCCAAAGTAGATATTCAAACCCTCGACAACACCGTGAATGTGGTTGTTAAAGAAATAGCCAATCGTTATGATTTTCGAGACAGCAACACCAAAATTGAGCTTAATAAAAAAGACATGGTAATATCTGTAGAAACCATGAACGACATGCAGGTGAAGGCCATAGAAGAAGTGTTGGTAACAAGAGGGATTAAACAAGGCATAGACGGGCGCAGCTTCGATTTCAGCAAAGAGGCGGAATCCTCGGGAAAAGTGTTGCGCAAAACCATAAAAGTGAAAGCCGGTTTGGAGAAAGAAGACTCGAAAAAAATTGTGAAGCTCATAAAAGATAGCAAGCTGAAAGTAGATGCCATGACGATGGACGACCAAGTACGCGTGTCGGGCAAGAAAATAGACGATTTACAAGCTGTGATTCAACTTCTCAGGAAATCAGATGTGGGTGTGCCTTTGCAGTTTATAAATATGAAATAGGTAAAAGATTACTATATCCCAAGCATCTCTTTCAGTTTCGGGTAGCCTGTTTTGCTCAGAGGTACTTTGCTGCCTGTACGCAGAATGGCTATGTGGCTGTCTTTCTCGAGCATTTCTATGCGTGTAATTTGCTGAATGTTGATAATATAAGAGCGGTGAACCCTCAAGAAACGTTGGCTGTCGAGCACCGACTCGTAGTGGTTCATGGTCTTCTTTTTTAAGAAAAAGCCTTCTTGAGTGTATATTTTCACATAATCGTCATAGGCCTCTAGATACAAAATATCTTGAGTGGGCACTATTCTGATGTTGTTTCCCGTTTTCACCACTATTCTGTTAGCTTCTTCTTTGGGGGCAATTTGCTTTTTGGCATACTCATCGCCCTGTGTTTGGGGTATCTCCGATTTTTGTAATTGAGTATATTTTTGGAGAGCTTTGTCAAAACGCTCTTTGCTGAATGGCTTCAACAAATAGTCGATGGCTTGGGCTTCAAATGCTTTAATGGCATATTCATCGAAGGCTGTAGTGAAAATGACATTTGGCATCTGCTCCAAAAGTTCAAGCATTTCAAAACCCGATATTTTGGGCATTTGCACATCAAGAAACACCAAATCGGGTTTGTGTTCCTGTATGGCTTTCACGCCTTCAAAACCATCGCCACATTCTTTTACTATTTCTATATGGCTGTGGCTTTGCAGATATTCAACCACTATGCTTCTAGCCAAGGGCTCATCGTCTATCACTATTACTTTCATGGTATGTCATGGCCCCCCAAACAAGGGCGTTTTAGTTTCTCTATTCAGATTGTGGTATTCTTATTTTGGTAATGAATTGGTTGTCATCTTTTGCTACCGAGAGCAAATCGTTTCGGCCAAAGAGCAAGTATAGTCTTCGCTGAACCGAACTGAGCCCAAAGCCTGTGCCTTTGTTGGAATCAGAAGTTTCAATGTCAAAAGGATTTTGAACCGTGATTTCTAAATAATGATTTTCAAAAACGGCCTTTATCGTGATAGTGATGCTCCCTACTGTGTCGTAAAGTCCAAATTTAATGGCATTTTCTACCACGGGTTGCAGAAGCAATGTGGGGATATTTTTTTTGAGTGCATCAGTATCGCAGTGTATTTCTGTGGTAAGTCTGTGTCCAAAGCGCACTTTTTCTATCTCCAAATATAAGTTCAGATGTTGCAATTCTTCTTGAAGAGTGGCCATAGGGCTGTCTTCTTTGCGCATGGTGCCTCTGAGAAAATCAGAAAGCTGCTGAATCATTTTGCGTGCCTCTTCGGGTTTGCTGCCTGCCAGTGCGCTTATCGAATTGAGACTATTAAACAAAAAATGGGGCTGTAGTTGTAGCCGTAGGCGAGATAATTCGGCCTCTTTTGCCATATCTTCGAGTTGCGACTGTCTTTTTTCTTTCTCTTGCACCGAGAGCAGATAGTACCATATCCAGCTCACTACCATACGAAACTCTATCATCAAGAGTGCGAAAGAAAATCGTAACAATGCTGTTTTTTCGTAGAAGGTATAATAGCCGGTTTGGTTTTTGAAGAAATATTTCAGCATCTGTCCTTCCGTAAAAACACAGAGTACTGCCAAACCCAAGCCTGACAGAAACAGCAAATACCTATTTTTTGATTCAGGGGTGAAATATTTCACTTGCATACCTATGGCATAGCTTGCTGCCGCCAGACATGTGTAATAGGCAAAACTATCAGCCAAACTTATTTCCCATCCAAACCCCGCATCTATGAGTAGATATGTTTGGAGCAAAGTCCAAAATATCCACCAGATAGCAGTGGCCAATATAAATTTTTCATGCGAAAGTTGAGGGATTTTCATGCTATACTGAGCCTTACTAGATGTGAATGGTCTGGAGTTTGGCTTTGTTTTGCAAATAGTGCCCTTTGTTTTCGATATAGCGAATGTAGCTATGCGGCTCTTGGGTCTCGTGGGTGGTGGAGTACATTTCCATTCCGTCTTTAAATTCTTCTATGGGTGATATGTCGGCTACGCCAATAAACTCCCATTTTACGGTCGTATTTTTGTCGTTCATTAGCGTCTCTTGATTGTCTGCACCTATGAGATATGCTTTTTTGTAAGCATTTTCAGAATTGTTTGATGAAATGAGCCTCAATTGCTCATCAAACTGTGGGGTGTGCGCACCTTGGCCACTTACTACCCTAAATACTAATTTTACAATATACCAGTTCATTTTTTTAAGTGATAAGTTTTACGTGATAGGTGATAGGTGATTTCTTAATGAGGTTTTATATCCTGCTTATCATCTGTCACCTATCACATAATTTAAAAGCTTTTAATTTCTATGCCGCCAAACACAATGGCTCCGGTGAGTACCAATATTTTGTTTTGCTCTACCACAAGGCCTTGGTTAAGGTTGCGCTTGTCATCTATACCGCCCAAAATAGTCACCAAGTCTGTTTGCACCTCCCAATTGGGCGGCACTATGAGCTTTGTCCCACCAAAAACCTGTGAAATTTCCATTTCTACCCTACCATTGATATCGGCTTGACTCAAATTTATTTCTGTACCGCCAAACACAGTAGTCACTTCACCACCTTTAAAATTTTTAGAAATAATGTTTTTTTTTACGCCTCCAAACACCGAGACCGATTCTATGTAGTCTTCTCTATTGGTCATGTATTCGGGATAACATCGTTCATATTTTTCAAATTTTTGTTTCCAACGCTCCATTTTGTGCCTATCAAATTTGCGTTTGGGTTTGAAAATAATCACAAGACCAATGAAAATAATCAGTAAAGGCCAAAAGTATTGAGATATTGAAAAACCTTCTATCAACAAGTCTGCCATGAATACCCCGCCAATGGCAGTGGGAATAAGCCATCCAAAATGGCGAAAACGATGTTTGATGCCGATATATAAGCCAATGGTTATCAGTAGCATTTGCCAAGTGAATATCCAAAATGGTATATCGTAGCCCATTTGCCTTAACAGTAGCAAAATGCCTGCTGCCACTACTATTATTCCACCAACTATCTTTCCCCAACGGCTGTTATGGTCATGATAATAAGAAGTGCTGTCTTTATTTTCGATGTTTATATTTTCTGTGCTCATTTTTTCCTTAAAAACTAAATTTATAATGATGTAATTTGATCAGTGGCCAAAGCTTTTTGTGATTTTTGGCTTGATTTATGAATCAAAATTAGTGAGCTTATCGAATTTGAGAAATAAAGAATAGGCGAGCAAAGGCCAAAAAGTCGGTGAACGGCAGAAAGGGAAAGGCGAACGTTTTGTCTATTTTGTGTTGGGTAATTTGGTAATGAGTGTAAATGTCAAAATACTTATTTGTTGTTTGTATTACGATTTATCTCAGCAAAAGCAAAAAGAATATTGTTGAAATTAGGATTGTCTTTGCGTAGAATGATAGAACTTATAATTTCTGTTCCTTCGATGATAGCATATCCGTCTTCTTTTATCAAAGTATCGTTTGAATATTTCCAATACCAATAGTCAAACTTCCTTTTTCTGGCCCAATGCCTTTCGTCAAGATTATCACATATATAAATGACTGCATTTTCGTCATTTTCAAAAAACTTAGAGAATATATAGGCTATGGTCATACCTACACGTTCGTCTAAGGATGTGTTTGTATTTTCATCTCCTATTACTTCAATGTTGAAAGTAAATATTTTGTCCTGTATATCGGCATAATTATAGAATAAGTAGCCATATTCTATGAAAACGGTTCTATATTTAATTCCGCCCGATGTGATAAACTCATAGGAGTTTTTTCCTATTTTGGTATAGTTATATGGGAGTAGCAAAGTTAATTCTATCTTTTAGTTCATCCAAATCTTTCCCCTCTCTGATGTATTGGGTTACCAATTGTTTGTCTTCCAACATTTTTTTCAAAATTGGCGCACCCTTAGAAGTATAGCTTTTGGGAAATGGTGTTTTCTTTTCCATATCAAACTTTATTTAATAACTCAAATTTAATGTTTTTTTGTCGTTCTCTTTTCTTTATAATCGACATTTTTTACTCTTTTGATTTTGAGAAAAGGTTTTATATTGTTTTACATTTTTATCAGCAAAGTCATACCAAAATAAAATATTATTGCAACCATTCATTGAATCATTAGTATAAAGGCTATATTTTTACGGTGGTAAGAATTTATTTTCTTCCCGCTTTTTTAAAAAAATATAAACTATGAACGCCCGCAAGGGTAAAAACAGAAATCCTGCCGCCTAGGGCAATTTTATATGAAAAACAACCTTTTAGTTGAGATAGCTTGGGAAGTATGTAACCAAGTGGGTGGCATTTACACCGTGATTCGCTCAAAGATACCCGCTACTATCGATAAATGGGGCGATAATTACTGTCTCATTGGCCCTTATGTACACAAAAACGTGGCCGCTGAGTTTGAGCCTATCAACGATTACAGCGACCCTTTTGGAAAGGCCGTACTGAAAATGCGTGAAAATGGCTTTGAAGTATATTATGGCAAATGGATGGTGACGGGTACTCCCAAGGTAATTCTTCTCAATCCTTTTTCTGTATACCATTCTATTGACAAAATAAAATACCTTTTGTGGGAGCACCATAGCATTTCATCTCCTCCGGGCGATGCATTGCTTGACCAAGTAGTGGCTTTTGGCTATTTGGTCAAAAATTTCTTTTGGGAACTCTCTCACCAAGACAAGACTACAAATATCATAGCACACTTTCACGAATGGATGGCGGGAACTCCCATTCCTGATATGCGCAGAGACAGGCTCGATAATGTGAAAATAGTTTTCACCACCCATGCAACGCTTTTGGGAAGGTATTTGGCCATGAACAATGGCTCGTTTTACGACCACTTGGGTTTTATGGATTGGGCCAAAGAGTCTAAGCATTTTAATATAGAAGCCCAAGTAAATATAGAACGAGCAGCCACGCATGGGGCACATATATTTACTACAGTGAGCGATGTGACAGCCCGCGAATGTGTGCAACTGCTGGGGCGCGAACCCGATGTGATTCTACCCAACGGATTGAACATAGAGCGTTATGAGGCTCTTCATGAGTTTCAAAATCTTCATAAAATCTACAAAGACAAAATTGCTGAATTTGTTGTAGGGCATTTCTTCCAAAGCTACTCATGGGACTTAGACAATACGCTCTATTTCTTCACCTCCGGCAGATTTGAATACACAAATAAAGGTTTTGACCTCACGTTAGAGGCTTTGGCTCGACTCAATTGGAAGATGAAAGAAGCCAATATTGACACCAAAGTCATTATGTTTTTCATTACCAAGCAGCCTTATTATTCTATCAACCCCAGAGCACTCGAAACCAGAGCTGTGATGGAAGAAATAAGAGAAACTTGCGAAGCCATTCAAAAACAAGTAGGTCAAAAACTTTTTATGGCTACGGCAATGAGCCAAGAGAGTAAAATACCCGACCTTAATAAATTTGTTGACGATTACTGGCGCTTGCGTTTGCGTAGAATATCGCAAACTTGGCACACCTCAGAGCTTCCATCATTGGTCACTCATAATTTGGTGAACGATGCTACTGACCCTATTTTAGGCTTTCTTAGAAACTCAAACATGGTGAACCACCGCCACGACCCTGTTAAAATCGTGTATCACCCCGATTTTATCTCTACTTCAAATCCACTTTTTGGAATGGAATATGGGCATTTTGTGCGTGGCTGCCATTTGGGAGTGTTTCCGAGCTATTACGAGCCTTGGGGCTACACACCACTGGAATGTATAGCTTCGGGCGTGCCCACACTTACGAGCGACTTGGCTGGATTTGGTGATTATGTGATGAAAAATGTGGAAAAACCCGAAGAAAAGGGAATTTATGTGGTAAATCGCAGAGGAAAAGGCTTTCATGAGGCAGCCGACCAAATGGCGAGCCAGCTATTTAATTTTGTGAAAATGAACCGCAGGGAGCGCATAGATCAGCGTAACAAAACAGAAAGAGCATCGTCTGGTTTCGACTGGACAGAACTCACCAAATACTATGACGAAGCTTATGCCAAAGTGTTAAAAGCCAAATAATTTTTTCAAAATGAATCAATTGTTGGCTTTTTATGGCAAATGGAAAGAATACATCAGGGTAGACATTATTATGTATTTAAGCATGATAATGTTTATTTTGATACTTTTAGTATTCTTTTCCTAATCATAAATTAAATCTCAAGCAATGTAGGACAATGGTCTGAATGTGTTGCTTCCGGCAGTATCAAGGCTCTTTTGAGTTTTGGCAAAAGGGGTGTGGTTACGGATTGGTAATCGATGCGCCAGCCCAAATTTTTGCCTCTAGCACCTGCCCTGTAGCTCCACCAAGTGTACTGATGCGGTTCTTTATTAAAGTGCCTGAATGAGTCATGAAAACCCGATGTGAAAAATTTCTCCATCCAAGCCCTTTCTTCAGGCAAAAATCCGGATGATTTGGCGTTGGAAACAGGATTGTGAATGTCAATGGGCTTGTGGCAAATGTTGTAGTCGCCCACTATGACCAAGTTGGGAATGTTTTTGGCTATTTGATGTGCATATATATAAAAATCTTCAAGCCACTCGTATTTAAAACCTTGTCGCTCATCGCCCGATGTGCCGGAAGGCATATATACATTCATTACACTTAATTCATCAAAATCCATTCGGATTACTCTGCCTTCCGCATCGTATTTGGCATTGTTCATGCCAATTTCCACATTTTTAGGCTTAATTTTTGAGAAAATTGCTACTCCGCTATAGCCTTTCTTCTGTGCCGAATGCCAGTGCGGCTCATATCCCAAGGCTTCAAATATACCGGGTTCTATTTGTGATGCTTCTGCTTTGGTTTCTTGTACACAAAACACATCAGGATTGGCCGCTTTGAGCCATTCCAACAAACCTTTCGACATGGCCGAACGAATGCCGTTCACATTGTATGATATTATTTTCATGAAAAATAGAAAAGTCTTGACATGGAAGCTGTATAGTGAATGGGCAGCATAGTTTATCCCAAACTTTGGTTTTCCACCGAGGCCAGTTTGAGCATTTCTTCATACTCTCTGGGCGACAAATCGTTGAAGAAATAGTGAATTGGGTTTACATATTGGCCGTTGCGTATCACCTCGTAGTGCAGGTGGGGCGAAGTGGCCGTGCCTGTGCTGCCTACATAGCCCACAATCTCGCCTCTGCGCACCCGCTGTCCGTGTCGGGCTTTAAATTTATCTAAATGTGCATATCTGGTCACAAAACCAAATCCGTGATGAACTTCTATCAAGTTACCATAACCGTCATTATTGTTTGGAATATGCACCACTCCATCGCCCGTAGCGTAGACAGGTGTGCCCCTTACAGCAGCAAAATCTATTCCTGTGTGAAATTTTCTCACTTTATATATAGGATGAATGCGCATTCCAAAGCCCGATGCCAAAGATTTTAGGGTTTTGTTGCTCACAGGCTGAATAGCAGGAATTGAAGACAGCATTTCCTCTTTCTTATGGGCCAAAGCAGTGAGCTCATCGTACGATTTACTTTGAATATAAATTTGCTTTTTGAGTTCGTCTATATTTTCTAAAGTATTGGTAATGAGTTTGTTTTTGTCAAATTCCAAGTTCAAAAACTCTTTGTATTTATCTACTCCCCCCGACCCGGCATTGCGCACAGA
>ERZ1066116.57-NODE-57-length-82952-cov-12.847232_pt1 | contig 82952 bp, 67 predicted proteins | sample MGYA00382763_ERZ1066116 | MGnify/ENA primary metagenome ERZ1066116 (study PRJEB33369, sample SAMEA5778346) | biofilm metagenome | biome: Industrial cooling water; feature: Water cooling tower basin; material: Biofilm | place: United Arab Emirates | collected...
GTGTGTAGCAGCTATTGTGCGCACATTGATTTTGGTAGGTTTGGTTTCACCTACTCTGATAAATTCGCCTGTTTCTAATACTCTCAAAAGTTTTGCCTGTAGTTCCAAAGACATTTCCCCAATTTCGTCTAAGAAAATCGTTCCGTTATTCGCTTCTTCAAAAAGTCCTTTTTGGTCTTTGGTTGCTCCGGTAAATGCCCCTGCTTTGTGTCCGAACATTTCGCTTTCGAGTAATTCTTTGCTAAAAGCAGAACAGTTTATCGCCACAAAATTTTGTTTGGCTCTTAGGCTCGCTTGATGAATAGCTTGGGCAAATACTTCTTTGCCTGTACCTGTTTCACCTGTCAGCAGAACCGTTGTATCGGTAACAGCGACTTTTTGAGCTAATTCTATGGCTTTTTGGATTGTTTTGGACTTTCCAATAATCTTGTCAAAGGAATGTTTGTCGCCCAATTGTTTTTCGAGTTGTTGTACTCTTTTGGCTAAATCAACTTTCTCTATAGCCCGATAAAGCAAAGGAATAATTTTGTTGTTGTCATCGCCTTTGGTGATATAGTCAAAAGCTCCGTTTTTGATGGCCTGCACTCCGTCAGGAATATTGCCGTAAGCGGTGAGCAGAATGATTTCAGTTATTTGAAATTTGTCTTTGATTTTTTTGGCAAGTTCTACACCGTTGCCGTCTGGCAACTTCACATCGCAAAGCACTACATCTATCTCGGTTTGCTCTAATTTCTTGAGGGCAGTTTTACAGTCACCCGCTTGCAGCACTTCAAACCCTTCCAGACTGATAATTCTTGTCAGCAGGTTTCTCAATTTTTCTTCATCATCTACAATTAAAATTCTTCTCAAAATATTTCGATTTTTAATGAATATACAAAGTTATCATTATTGACTCGTGTGGTTGGAAAAATTGAACGCAAAAAACAATCAATAAATAATACCCTCTTATGATAAAATGACAGACATAGTAGGTAAATTTGTGAACAAAATGCTCTTATTAGAGTGTTTAAAACAGTAATCTTCCATAATATAAAATGACAGAAACCACCGCCCTCACTGACGAAGAAAAGAAAGAGAAAGTAGTCGAAGCCATTAAAACGGTTTACGACCCGGAGATACCTGTAAATATTTTTGAATTGGGGCTGGTTTACGAAGTTAATATTTACCCTATCAACAATTGCTATGTATCCATGACACTTACTTCTCCGGCCTGCCCTTCGGCACAAAGCCTGCCCGAAGAGGTAAAAACGAAAGTTTCAGAACTTGGAATATTTAACGATGTGAATGTAGAAGTTACTTTTGATCCACCTTGGAGTCAAGATATGATGAGCGAAGCCGCTAAACTCGAATTAGGTTTTATGTAAAGAGCCATGTTATTGGCACACAATTAGTTTGTAGTATTGTTAAAAGTTGTTAGATTGCTAAATCAACTACTACTAAATGTGTAAATTCTTACAAAAGGCATTTTTGGTTTTGTTTTTAGCTTCGTACGGTGTTCTTTATGCGCAAAAGAAATTGTCCGTTTCTGGTATAGCCTTGCCTTTCAGTAGCCCTGAGACGGGTTTCAACATCCAAGGGGGAATTATTGGCGCTTTCAAAACCAACAGAACCGATTCTGTAACCCGCGCTTCTAATGTATATGTTTTTGGAATGTATTCTGTGTTGAGACAATACAGAATTAGTACGGGATGCGAAATTTTCACCAACGCCAATAAATATTATATTTATTCGTGGATATATCACAACTATCAGCCTGAAGCCTACTTTGGTGTGGGGCAAAATGTGTCGCCACGCCAATCCGAGTTTATCAGATACAGAGTAAATTTTGCCGATATAAAAATTTTACGAAAAATTATTGAAAATGTATACGCAGGGGCAGGCTTACTTGCCGAACAGTTTGATGAATTGAGATATCCCCTTGGAGGAATTTTTGATAACAATAAGCCTAATGGCGCAGAACCCTACTTTTACACCGGCATTGGTCCTGTTTTGCGCTACGACTCGCGCGACAACGTTATTTCTTCGAAAACGGGTTTTTATGCAAGTTTAGAATATAAATATTTTCAAAATTTTTCTACCGGAAACAACTCTTTTCATCTTTATTTACTCGACATCAGAAAATTTATACCCTTAGATAAAAAGCAACATTTTATCCAAGCATTTCAAGCATATTTTGAAGCCGTTTCGGGTCCGGCTCCCTTTAGAATGCTGCCCAATATCCATGCCAGGGCTTACAATCCCAATACATTTAGAGATAATAGTATGTATCATCTGCAATCTGAAACACGCATAAAGGTGTGGAAAAGATTGGGGATTTCGGTTTTTGGAGGCATTTCTGATTATTTTTTTAATGTAGGCGAATCAAATTTCCCCAATTTAAAGTATAATCTAGGAACAGGGTTGAGAATACTCATGGTAAAGAGCTACAATCTGAACATGAGAATAGAATATGGCCTAGGCGTGAACACATCCAACTATTACCTGTCGTTTTATGACGCATTTTAGAATTGCTTTACTATTGTTGTTAATCAACACAAGTGCAAATATTGTTCAAGCACAGAAAATAAGCTATTTGAGCGATGCGGAAGGCGTGAGTTTTGCAGAGGCTAAAAGGCTGAAAGAAGCAGAAAAATTTACTCCTTCTGAAACGAACATTTTGAATTTTGCACAAAATTCAAAGCCTTTGTGGGTACATATTTCATTCGATTCGCTGGCCGCAAAGCATCAATACTATGTGATTTATATTGAAAATGCCCACTTAGACACCCTTGACTTTTACCACTTTACCAGCAATGGAGAGGTCTATAAACAATCGATGGGTGACCATTTTGTGTTTGATGCCCGCGATTATGATTATTTCTACCCAAACATTATGTACAAAAGGCCCATTTCAGAATGTTATCTGAGGGCGAGAACAGAAGGAGCTTTGTTGCTTCCTATTTTTATGAAACCTGAAAAAGGTTTTTTTGAGGTAATTGCCAATGCAAATACGTTTTTGTTTTTTTTCATAGGAGTGTTGTTCATCACTTTATTGGTAAATATATTTTTCTTTTTGCGATTAAAAGAACCCATTCACCTTTATTATGCATTTTTTATAGTGGGTGTATATTTGGTAGTGCTTACCGACAAGGAGATTTTCTTTCAATATTTTTGGCAAGAAACCCCTATGCTTAATAAATACAACGCCATATTTTATTCAGGAGTGGTACTGCAAGTGATATTCATTGGCAAGTTTTTGGATTTTAAAAATGACAGCAAAATTCTGTACATAATCCACTTGGCGATAGTAGCCTCAAATTTGCTCACGATTTTGTTGAATATTTTTGTGGGCTACAATTTTGCCATTGTAGCTTTCACTATTATCAACATTGTGTACATGGTGTATTACTTTTTCGCATCGTTATATATGTTTTTTAGATTCAAAATCAATGATATGTCTACGTTGCTTTTGTTGTTGGGCATAAGTATATTTTTTGTTTTTGGGCTTATTTATTCACTTTCTGTTATCAAAGTCATACCGTATTTGCCGTTTGAAAAGAATTTTTTGGAAATAGGGGTACTTATAGAGGTGCTTTTTGGACACTTGGCAGTGACTGAAAAACTCAATCAATACAAAGCCGATAAATCACTTGCACAAATGCAGCTAATCAATGTCATGGAGGAAAATGAAAGAGCCATCATAGCGCAAAACATGCAATTGGAGGAAAAAGTGTTGCAAAGAACTAAGGAATTGGAGGAGAAAAACCAAGAAATTCAGGCCATAAATGAAGAACTGATTACCCACCAAGAGGAGCTTACCAGAAATAAAGAAATGCTTGAGAGGCAAAATAAAATCATAGAAGGGCACAATATCTATTTGGACAGACGAAGGGAAAAACTGGAGAAGCGAATGGAAGAACACTCCGAAGCGCTGAAAAAAACCATTAACGAGCTCTCTGTAAAATACGAAAATCTGAAGGCTGAATATGAAGCACTAAAAGCTAAAAGCACCTGATAAGGCTACTTTTGTACCTCCTTTGTTTTAACTATGTTTATCATTTTTCAAATTTTATTAAACAAAATTCCGATGGCTATGTTAAAGTATGAAACTTTACTTTTATGAAGCAGCTGTTCGACACCACCTCATTTGACTGTAGCAAACTAGTCACCAAGGCTTACAGTACTTCCTTTTCGCTGGGTACAAGGCTCATCGATAAAAAAATCAGAAAACACATCTATTCTATTTATGGATTTGTTCGCTATGCCGATGAAATAGTAGACACATTTCATGGATACAACAAGGCTGTGCTGCTGAAAAAATTTAAAAGCGACACTTATGCTGCCATTAAAGATGGAATAAGCTTAAACCCCATACTCAATAGCTATCAAGCCACAGTGAACCAATATGGAATAGAGCATGAAGTAATAGAAGCTTTTTTACACAGTATGGAAATGGACCTCACCCAAAAAGTCCATGATTTGGGTTCGTATAAAGAATATATTTACGGTTCGGCAGAAGTAGTAGGTCTCATGTGTTTGCGTGTGTTTGTAGAGGGTAATGAAAAAATGTATCAAGAACTGAAACCCGCTGCATTGGCACTAGGTTCTGCGTTTCAAAAAGTGAATTTCTTGCGCGATTTAAAACACGATTCAATGCAATTAGGTAGGGTGTATTTTCCTGAAATCAACTCGAGCAGGTTTGATGAATACACCAAAAGACAAATAGAGGCTGATATAGAAAACGATTTTGCTTTGGCCTATGAGGGCATTACCCAATTGCCTCAGTCGGCAAGGCTGGGAGTGTATGTGGCTTATGTTTACTATTATAAATTATTTAAAAAAATAAGGAATGTAAAACATTCGGAAGTAATGGGCAAACGAATAAGAATCCCCAATGCACAAAAAGTATTTTTACTCACAAAGTCGTATTTTGAACATTCACTGAATTTGGCTTTTTCACCACTTAAATAACAGTTTTAAACGCTATGAGATTTTTTTTGGTGTTGCTTTTGGCTATATTTTTTTCGGCAAAAGCCGACAACATATCACCCCAAACGTTGCGTAAAAAATTTTATGCTTCGGTAGACGATGCAAGTGTTGCAAAATCGTTTTTGAAAGAGTTGGAAGGTGTGAAATCTACATCAAATCCGCTTTTGCAAGGCTATAAAGCCGCAGTATCCATGGTCATGGCAAAGCACTCATTTAACCCTTACAGCAAGTTCAAATATTTTATTGATGGTAAAAATGATTTGGAGGCAGCCATAAAAATATATCCGAATGATATTGAACTGCGACTGATAAGATTTGCCATTCAAAGCAATGTGCCTTCATTTTTGGGCTACAACAGCAATTTGGACGAGGATAAGTCATTTTTAATTGTTAAATTAGCTGACAAACAGCTGTTGAGTGCCGATGCAGAGCTTAAAGATATCATGAAAAGATATTTGAATGACTCAAAGCATTGTACCAAAGCCGAAAAACAAACCATAAATCAACTCTAACTATGACTACCATCGAAAAAGTAATATTAGTAGACGAGTACGACAATGCTTTGGGAGAAATGGAAAAGCTCGAAGCCCATCAAAAAGGGCTTCTCCACAGGGCATTTTCAGTTTTTATCTTTAACTCAAAAAATCAGCTCTTGTTGCAGCAGCGCAACCCACTCAAATATCATTCCGGAGGACTATGGACAAACACATGTTGTGGTCACCCTCGTCCAAACGAAGATATAGACGAAGCTGCCGAGCGCAGATTGGAAGAAGAAATGGGTTTTAACTGCCACATTAATAAAGAATTTACCTTTTTATACAAAGCCAATTTTGAAAATGGCCTCACAGAACACGAACTAGACCATGTGTTCATAGGCTACTACGAAGCCGAACCTGAGCCCAATCCCGATGAAGTGAGCAATTGGAAATATGTAGATTTTGAACAAGTGCTTGCAGATATAAAACAAAATCCCCAAAAATATACTTTTTGGTTTAAGTATGCGCTAGAGAGATACAAGGAAAATTTCTTGATGAGCATTAATGACTAAGGTAGCTTATAAGCTTTTTAAAATATGAATTTAGTTTTAGGGTTTTTTATCACTGCTGCTACATTTTTCGGCATGGAATTCATGGCTTGGTTTACACACAAGTACGTAATGCATGGTTTTATGTGGCACTTTCATCGCGACCACCATCACAAAGACCATGAAAGTTGGTTTGAAAGAAACGATGTTTTTTTTCTTATTTATGCCACTCCGGGTTCTATGTTGATGATTTTTGGGATAATGGCAGGCTTTGATGTTCGGTTTTTTATTGGTTTGGGCATCACGCTTTATGGGTTTGCCTACTTTTTGGTTCATGATGTGTTTATTCATCAGCGCTTCAAATGGTTTAGAGATACCAATCACCCCTATTTCTTAGCCCTGAGAAAAGCCCACAAAGCCCATCACAAAGTGTTGGGAAAAGAACAGGGAGTTTGCTTCGGTATGTTGGTAGTGCCGAAAAAGTATTATCTTGAAGCCCTAAAAATACTTTCAAGATAAAATGCAGGCTTATTCTTATTTAATAATAGACTTATTAACGATTTTATTTCCTCTGCTGTGGAGTTTTGAGAAGAAAATGTATTTTTTTTCAAAATGGTCGCTTGCTTTTAAAGCCACTACATTGGTGGGCTTATTTTTCATCGTATTCGATTCTCTTTTTACTTATTTGGGTGTGTGGGGCTTCACTCCTCGCTATTTGTTGGGTTTAAATATTTTTAATTTGCCTATCGAAGAGATACTTTTTTTTACTGTGGTGCCGTTCTCGTGTCTTTTCATATACGAAACAGTGTATTTTCTATGGCGCGATAAAATCAAAAATGGTCTTTTTTACGGCTTGAGCCTTACTGTGGGCTTATTTTTGTTTTTTTTCGGTCTTGCCAACTATAATAAACTCTATACTTGCTTCGCTTGTGTGGGCGCATCGCTGGTGTTGGCCTACCATGTGGCCAGAAAAAAACAAATCAACCACGAAGTGTTTTGGGTAAGCTATTTTATCGTTTTGATACCCTTTACGATTGTGAACGGAGTACTTACGGGAGCAGTGACAGATGACCCCATCGTGTGGTATAACAACGATGAGAATTTGGGAATACGATTTTTTACCATTCCTATCGAAGATTTTGCTTATAATCTCATGCTGTTATTGCTGAACGTAACGCTATATGAGCGCTACTTGGGTAGGTTGTACACGAAAAACTCTAAGTAGTATATAATATTTGGAATAAAATTACTACTGTGCATATTTCTGCACAGTAGTAATTAAATCGGCAACAGTAGATATTTTTTTTACTTCGCGGTCGTCTATATTGATGTGGAACTCGTTTTCCACATAATAAAGCATCTCCATTCGTTCTAACTCATTCATTCCCAAATCTCTGGAGAAATTATGTCTTTCCGATAACTGATTTATATGAATGAGAAATTGTCTGTTAAAGATGCGTAGCAAGGAATCAAGTATACGTTTTTCCATAACTGCTTATTTTAATGTGTAATTATTAATTTATATTTATAATTGATAAGCGGATACCATCCCCGCGAAGGGATGGTATCCATCATTTTAAAGAGTCTCTACATCTATCCCTTTCAAACGTGCTTTGATTCTTTCATTTAAGAAATACATACAAGGCACTAATACCAAGGTGATGAATGTAGCAAAGCCCAGACCAAAGATAATGGTCCATGACAAAGGACCCCAGAAGGCTACGTTGTCGCCACCTAGGAATATTTTAGGATTGAGCTCAGTAAACAGAGTTACAAAGTTGATGTTGAAGCCTATGGCCATAGGTATCAACCCTAAAATGGTAGAGGCTGCTGTGAGTAATACAGGGCTCAAACGTGTTTTTCCGGCTTCTACAATGGCTTCACGAAGTTTTAGACCTCGCCCACGCAACTCGTCCATAAACTCTATGAGCAAAATGCCGTTTTTCACTACTATACCAGCCAAACCAACAATACCAATACCCGTCATTACTATTACAAAACCCATATTGAAAATGCCTATTCCCAAGAATACACCTATGATGGTAAACAAGATTTCGGTGAGGATAATCAAAGGCTTGCTAGTGGAGTTAAATTGTGTGGCCAAAATACCAAATATCAAACCGAGTGAAATCAACATGGCTTTGCCCAGGAAGTCGGAAGTTTCTTTTTGGTCTTCTTGCTCACCGCCAAAACGGATGTCGTAGCCTTCTTTTATGGTAAAACCTTTCAAAGATTCTTCTATTTTAGGAATGATGTCGTTTGGTGAATATCCGCTCAACACATTTGAACTGATGGTAACGATACGTTTTTGGTTTTTGCGTTTAATGGCAGCAAACGTGTTGCTATATTTCACTTTCGCTACTGATGAAAGTGGTATATTTCTCACCATACCGCCCATAGCCATGTCTCTGAACGTAATGTTGAGGTTCATGAGCTCATCTATTTTATTTCGCTGTGTAGGCGAATAGCGTAGCATAACCTTATTTTCCTCTTCGCCATCACGAATTTTAGAAGCCTCTTTTCCGAATATGGCCGTGCGGATTTCCAAACCGATTTGGGCAGTAGAAATGCCTTCTCTATTGGCTCTCTCACGGTCTATTTCAATTTGAATTTCGGGTTTGGTGTCTTCCAAATCGCTGCGCAACTCTTCAATACCGGGTATATTTTGCTTATTGATGTATTGAATCAAGTTTTTTGAAATAGCCACCAAATCATCCAGCTCTTCTCCCGTTATTTCTATGGCTATGGGCTTACCTGTAGGTGGGCCGCCCTTTTCTTGGTCTACTGCTATTTCAGCACCGGGAATGTCGCCCACGGCTTCACGAATTTTGTCGAGGTAAACTCTGGTAGATACGCCATGCCTTTCTTCAAACTTCACAAACGACACACCGATACGTGCTCTGTTTGGTTTTGGGCTCATATCTCCTTCTGTAGGGTCATTTGTTCCCAAAGTCACGTTGGTAATGATGGCTTCCACCAATGGATTGTTCTCGCCTACCACACTATAAACACGGTCTTCTACTACTTTTGCCACCGAATCGGTCACGGCTTGGTCTGTTCCGTTGGGTAGTTTCAGATATACATATACAAAGTTGGGGTCGCTGCTTGGGAAAAACACCACTGATGGTTTTCTCCAAGCAATCAATCCTATAGATGCAAAGAACAAAACAATTGTTCCCAACAATAAATAGATGGTGTGGCGGCCTCTAAGTGTCCACCTGATAATATTTTCATACACATTCATCATGGCAGGCAGCACTTTGTCTTGGAAACCTTTGATGGCTCCATCGAGCACAAATCGGTTGAAAGCCAAAAGCAAACCTATAAAGACTGAAAAATTGCCCATACCTACATTTCCAAACACATAGAAAATGAGTGCCAATGCTCCTGCTATGATCCAGGAGATGACTAAACCACGATTTTTTTGGAAGAAGGTAGCATCTTTGGCATACTCTACCTCTTTTTTCATAAACGACACTGCAAACACAGGGTTGATGATGAAGGCTACAAACAATGAAGCAGAAAGCGTAATAATGAGTGTCACAGGCAAGAAGTACATAAATTTACCCACAATGCCCGGCCAAAACATCAAAGGCAAGAACGGTGCTAGCGTAGTAGCTGTTCCGGCTATTACCGGTACTATCACGTCACCCGCAGCTTTTTTCGCTGCCACTTCTATCGGCAAATGCTCTTTGTGAAACAAACGGTGGGTATTTTCTATCACCACAATGGCATCGTCTACTACTATTCCCAAAGCAAACAAGAAAGCAAAAAGCACTATCATATTTAATGAAAAACCGATAGTAGGCATTATCATAAAAGCGATAAACATGGAGATAGGTACAGAAAGACCCACAAACAATGCATTGGTAACGCCCATGAAGAACATAAGCACAATAGTAACCAACAAGAAACCGATAATGATAGAGTTTATCAAATCGTTCAATGTGGTACGTGTGGTCTCAGACTGGTCACCGGTGATTACTATCTCCAAATCTTTTGGAAACTTGTTGGCCTGAAGCTCAGCCATAATAGCGCGTACCTTGTCTGATGTTTCTATCAGGTTTTCACCTGCTCTTTTAACTATATTTAATGAAATTACAGGGTTGTGGTTCATGCGGGCGTAGCTTTCTTGCTCAGCAAAATCGTATTTTACCTTGGCTATGTCTTTTAAATACACAGGCGATCCGTAAGCCGATTTTACAATGATGTTTCCTATTTGAGTAGCTACTTTGTTCAAGTCGGTAAACTCACCACTGATGCGTACAGCCCTCTTCATTTCATCTACCTTTACACTTCCGGCCGAAATGGTTTTGTTTTCATAAGCAATGGCCCGCTCTATATCTCCAAAGGTGATGGTAGCGGCTTGCATTTTGTACATATCTACATCTACTTGCAGTTCTTTGTCACGGTCGCCCACACGGTCTACTCTCGTTATCTGTTTCAAGCCTTCGATTTTTTCCTTGGCCATGGTCGAGAACTCTTTCAGTTTATCGTCAGGGTAAGGACCTGAGATGTTTACATACATCACAGGGAAATCGTTGAAGTTGATTTCTATCACACTGGGGTCTGTTGGCAAGTCGTCAGGCAAGTCTTGCTTGGCTTTGTCCACAGCATCTTTCACCCGCTGCTTGGCCACCTCCACATTGATATTGGGGTTGAACTCCACAATAATGTTAGAAAAATCCTGCACGGAGTTGGATGTGAATTTTTTCACTCCCGAAATGGCTTTTACCTGTTTCTCTAGTTTACGAGTTACCAAGTTTTCCATATCGGCAGGGCTAGTACCCGGGTAAATGGTAGATATGTATATCGTAGGGATAACAATATCAGGAAACTGCTCCTTTGGGAGGCTGTTGTACGTGCTGATACCAAACAACGTCACGAAAATCGTGAGGATGTATATGGCTGTTTTATTATTGACCGACCACGAGGTGAGGCCGAATTCTTTAAATTTATCTATCATGATTTGAAGGATTATTTGATTTTCTTGATTTTTTAGTGCGAATGGTAATTCTAATTTTCTTTCATTTTCAAAAGCTTATTATTGTGAAGGCGCTTAAATTCAAGGCTTTTTCCACCAAAATTTATTAATAAACCAATTTCGAAACGAAAAGCTGTTAAGTAATTAAGGGTTTGATTAATATTGCTATCATCGAGTGCAGAAACAGCCTTAAGCTCAACAATAATGCTTTCATCTACTATAAAATCAGCTCTTCTCTTACCTACCAAAATATTTTTATAGTATACAGGGATTGTTTTTTCTTTTTCAAAACTCAAATTCTCTATATTAAACTCTATTTCTAAAGCGTTTTGATAAATAATTTCCGGATAGCCAAAGCCTAACTCTGAGTGTACTTTCATAGCACATCCAATTATTTTCTTCGTTATCTCTTCTTTTATCATATCACATTGAAATCAAGCTAATCGAGAAAATCCCTTAAATCAAGCTTAATATTTAATCGTTTGCCCTTCTGTCAGGTCGTTGTAGCCAAAGGTAATTAATGAGTCGCCTTGTTTTAAGCCTTCAAGTATTTGGGCGGTAGTGCCATAGGTTTCGCCTACTTTCACTACTTTTTTCACTACTTTTCCAGCTTCTGCTACATATACATATTGGTTGTCGCGATCTCTTTGCAAGGTGTTGATTGGCACCACTATAGAATTTGGTTTTGAGAAATCTTTGATTTTAAGATAAGTAACCAAATTGGGTTTGATGCTGCTTTGAGAGTTGCTAAGCCTAATTTCCATAGAAAAAGTTCTGTTTGTAGGGTTGATGGTACTGCCTACCACACTTATTTTTTCTTTGATAGACTTGTTCAAATCAGGAAAATACACTTCTACTTCATCGCCTACATTGATTTTGCTGATGTAGCTCTCGGCAAGTTCGCCCACGATTTTGAAATCGGAGAAATTTACCAAACGAAACACAGGCACACCGGGCGATTGCAATTCGCCTTCTTTCTTGAAAAGCTCGTCTATCACTCCGTCCATAGAAGCCGTGATGCGAGTTTTTTTCAATTGCTCTTTCAACTGATCCATTTTGTTTTCCAAGCTTTCTTTGTTGTTTTTGGCTTGCAAATACTGTATTTCTGTACCTACATTGTCTTTCCACAATTTTTCTTGCTTTTCAAACACTGTGGTAGCCAATTCGAGGGCTGTTTTCAACTCTTCTATTCCCTTTCTCACCAATACATTGTCCAATTCGGCCAAAACTTGACCTTTTTTCACCTTGTCTCCAACTTTTACAGTGATATTTTTGATGATACCTGCTGTTTCAGAGCTTACCAATACATTGTTGTTTGTCTCTACCTTGCCTTGTATCTCTACATAGTGTGCAAAAGTGCCGGGCTTTAGTGCTTCTACTTTCACCAATTTGGCTTTGCCCGAGGCATCTGCCAAAAATGCCGAATCGCTCGATTTTTTCATTTCCAACTCCAATTGTTGAATTTTGGCCATGATTTCAAGCTGTTGTTTTTTCAAGTCTTCCAGTTGAGCGGCCTTGTCGCCTTGGCCCGATTTGCTGCAAGCAGCCACCAAAATGGTAGCGGCTAAAAGTATTTTGCTGAATAAATTATTTTTCATTTTATCTGGTATTTAAGTATTTGTAAAGGTTTGGTTAATTAGTATTTGTTGAGTCCTGCCGCCACTTCGTAGTCTATTTTGTAGACCAAGAAATCGTACAAGGCATTGAAGTAATTGATTTGGGCCTCTTTGAGCGAAGCTTCGGCATTGGTCACTTCAAGATTTGAGCCGGTACCGGCACGGTATTTTTTAAAGGTATTGTTGCTCACGCTCTTGGCCAGCTCCATGTTGCGCTTTTGGATAGCAAGCGAGCGTTGGCTGTTTTGAAGATTTACCTTAGCAGCCTGTACTTGCACATTCATGGCTTGCTCAAAATTTTTCAGGTTATTTTCAGCTTTTGTGAGGTTAAGTTTCGATTGTTGAACTTTTCCTGTGCGCTGTAATCCCGTGAAAATAGGTACATTTAAACCTATTTGTACATATGAATAATCGCTCCAGTAGCTACCCTGATTTTTGAAATCCGGTGCAGAGGTTAAATCTTTTAATACAGCAATATTTCTATTTTTGAATATATTTAAATCGTTTGTGGATGTAAATGCTCCTATACTTCCTTGTGCAACTAAAGAAGGAAGGGCTGCACCACGATTGTTTTTCAAATCCAGTTGATAGCTTTTCACCTGAAGTTTCAAGAGTTGGTATTCCACTCTGTTTTTGGGGTCAATCTTATCTTCCAGATTATATTCAGTGTTGTTAGCATATTGCGAAATACTGTCTGTCAAAATCACATTTTGTTCAATGGGCATACCCATTTGAAATTTCAAAGTCAAAGAAGACAACACCAAAAGATTGAGCGTTTTTTCATATTCCGTCATCAAGTTATTGAGCGATACTTCCAGGCGGTCAACCTCAATTTGTTCAGTGAAACCATTTTTTTGCAAAGCCCTCAGTTGACGCAAACTTGAATCAAGCCTCACTATGTTCACATCAAAAAGCTTGATGCGCTCCACATTGATGAGGTTTTGATAATATGCCTTTTTTACATTGTTGGCTGTTTGCTCCCTGGTTTGCTGTGCAGAGCGCGATGCCAATTCTCTGTAAGTTTTAGCAGCCTGCAAACCCACGATATAGCTTGAATTAAATAATATTTGTGTGGCATTCAAACTGGCATCCAAACTTGTAGGCAACTGGAAAATGGCAGGCAATACCAACACATCAGGAGTTGGTGTTCCCGGAGGAAACTGTACGAACGGAGTAGCACCCGGCAGATAACTGTTTCTCAGCTTAAAATAATGCTGCAAGCCGGCCGAACCCGTGATTTGTGGCAAACCTATGCCTCGCACCTCACGCACTTTGGCAGCTGCTATTTCCTCGTCAAGAGTGGCGTTTTTCACCGATGTACTGTTTTTAAGTGCATAGTCTACACACTGTTGGAGGCTCATTTTTAGGGTGTCTGTACCCGACTGGGCAAAACTACCCCACAGTGGTATCACCCATAGCAACGCAAATAATCTATTTTTCATTTTTAAAAAGGTTTGGTTAATATAATCTGTTGGTAATCAGTCTGATATATGTTTCAACTCGTTGAGCCTGTGATGGCCTTTCAGAGTAGATATTCCATATATGAAATGTTCTAAAAGCTGTGTGCTGATCTCCGATAGATTGTATTGCCCAATGGGAAAAACTTCCGGATTGAACATCATCTCTATCTGCGATAAGCGCATTTTCGATAATATATCAACATGGATATCCTTGCGGAAATACCCTTGCTGAATGCCCATTTCAAGCATTTCTTTTATTTGTTTATAAATATGTTCTACTTTATATTTCTCAAATCGTTTCCAAGCATTGGAATGGTATTTTTTCAAATCGTAAAGCAAGACTGGGTTCATTTTGCCAAATTCTTCTTTCATCATGTCCGATGCTTTCATGAAAAACTCTATCACGTCTTTGCTACTCTTTTCTATTTCTTCCCATTTGCACGCTTGACAGTTCATCTCCATATCGGCTACGGCAGTCACCAGTGCTTCTTTGTCTTCAAAATATTGGTAAATCGTTTTTTTGCTTACCGATAAATGGCGGGCTATGTCGTCCATGGTGATGGATTTGACTCCATAGCGCATAAACAACTCGTTGGCTCCGTTCAATATCTGGTCTTTTGTCTCCATTTTCTGTATGATCCTTCTGTACTTGTTCTGTTAATTTCAGCACAAAACTAAGGAAACTTTTTTTAAGTCAAAAGTTTTTTAAATATTTTTAGTTTCCATAGTGTTGGTAAATTTATAGCATGCCTATGCAACGGAAAACGAATTTTAGACAAAATGCAGCTATTGCCTACCGAAACGTAGGCTTTGGGAGATGAGAGGTGAAGTTGCAAGCCAATATGGGTTGGCAAGCAGCTAGTAATACATCAAACAGATGTTTTGAAAAAAGCTAGTCTCTGGGCAGTTTGCTCAAATAAGTAATGACTACCCTGCGGTTTTTGGCTTTGCCTTCGGGTGTATTATTGTCAGCCACAGGTTTTTGTGAGCCATAACCTTTGCAGATGATTCTATCAGCTTTCACACCTTTTTGTACCAAATAATCGGCTACTGCTTGTGCTCGGTCTTGCGATAGTTTTTTGTTATCTACTACAGGTGCGGCAGATGTCTTTTTACTTTTTTGTTTTGTGTTGTTTTTGCTTGCAGTAGCGGTTTGCTCGCCTGCGTTGTCTGTGTGTCCACCTATTTCTATTTTGGCATCGGGCTGTTGAAGCAGTTTTTCAGCCAAAGTATCGAGCACTGCTCCGGTAGCAGAAGACAGCACAGCACTATTTTTCTCAAAAAGCAGGTTGCTGATTGTGATTACTTGGCCTGAATCTAGATAAGAGCTTAGGGCGAAGTTTCTGTAAAACTCTATTCCTTTCAGCGAATCGGTGAGTGAGAGTGTCTCTTCGTTTTTAAAATAATTGATGGCGTCTATTCTCAATTGATAGGTTTTTCCAAAAGGTACAGAGAGTGTATATTTTCCGTTTCTAGGATTTGAAACACAGTATGATACCAATTCGCCTGATGTATTTTTCACCCTCACAGTACCTCTTATGGGTTGTTTGGTTTCTTTGTCAAAAAGAGTACCTGACATGAGCACTTGCGGGTTTTGCTTCAATATTTTTGGCAAATCTATTCTGTATATGTCCATGTGGTGTACGGTGTCCACATCGAAGTTTACAGAATTAAAATAAGCTTGGTCGCCCCGTGCTGCCATAGAAAATCCTTTGTCATCGGTTTTGGAGTTTACCAAAGGGCCAAGATTCACAGGTTTTGTCCATTTTGTCCAAGTGTCATCTATTCTTTTCGACATAAATATATCGTGCCCGCCATAGCCCAAATACCCCTTCGAGCTGAAATAAAGTGTTTTGCCGTCTGCCGCCAAAAAGGGATAATCTTCTTGATACGGTGTGTTGATAGTAGCACCTAAATTTACGGGAGAGCTCCATGTTTGGGTGTATTTGTTGTATTGCGAAGCATACAAATCCAAATCTCCATAGCTTTTTTCGTCTTGCAAGGCCATGAGCAGCACCGATTCGTCTGAACTCATGAAGAAATTGGCGTGGGCATTGGTGTTTTTAAAGCCGGGTATTTTTATGGGTTTGGGTGTTTCCCAAGTACCGTCTTCTTTTTTGTGGGAAATAGAAACGCCATCGCCTGCTTCAGAGCCATCGTCATTATACGTATTGCCTAATATCAAAAATCGACCATCAATGCTGATAGAAGCCACAAAATTGTGCCCTTTATTATTGAGTGGGAATCCTGCATTTTGGGCTTTACTCCACTCTCCATTTTCATTCAGTTCCGAAAACCAAATGTCTTGATTGTTTTCATTTGGGCATTCTTTCACAAAATAGAGTGTTTTTCCATCGGGCGACACGCGGGGGTTAAACTCGTAGCAATCTTTGCTGGAGATGTTATCGGCCAGTTTTTCTTTTTTGCCAAAGCCATCTTGGGGTACCAATATATATGGGCGCATGTCTATGGGCTGCTCGGAATTCGATAGACCCACGCCTTTGAGCAAGTTCCAATCGTTTATTTTGCTGTGGTCTATGGCTATACGCACTGCTATTACCTTAGCGGGAGCAAAAAAAGCTGAAAAAGTGTTAAACTTGGTTTTGGAAGCGCGACTATCTGGTTTGTAGATTTCTTTTTCTTTGCCATCTTCTGTCACAATGGTAATAGAAGCGATGGCACCAATATTAAACACTCCGCCTACCAAAACCTGCCTTGAAAAAGTGGCAGATGGAAAGCCTACTTTGATGATATTTTTTTTAAGTGTGTTTTCGTTGTACAATATATAGCCTTCGCTGTAGGGGTCGGCTTTTGTTTCCTCTATCCTTCCCGGATACACAGACGGTACGCCCAAAATGGCCTCTGCGCCATTGTTCTCAAACTGAAATCTGTCTGTAATTTCAAGAAGTTTATTTGCCCACATGATGTCTTGTTGGGCATTAGACAATTGATAACACAATATAGTGGCAATGAAAAATAGGTGTTTAATATTCATAGGTAATTTAGGGTGCATATCAAAATATTACTTTTCTAATAGTCTATACGCATTACAGACCTCCATAGAAATCAAAATTATAAATTATTTGTAATAAATAGGACGATTGTGGTAAGAAAGTGTTTTGTAGTGACTTTTGAATCAAATTTTATTTCTCATGCTTACCGAATTACTATTGGGCGTAATTAATGAGCCCAAAATGATTAAATATGATTTATTTATATTTTTATAATCATATTAAATCAAATAGTAGTTGTAATTAATCAAATATTGTCTATTTTTGCACAGTAATTGGATTAAAAAAATAAAAATATTCATCCCAAATTAGGTTGGAACTCGCCCTTGAATATTAGTAAACACAAATTAGCTTCTTTTGGGTAGGAAGCAGACAATACCATGAAAGCATTAGTATTACAAGAAAAAGGAAAACTGGTAGTAGAAGAAAGGCCTATACCCGAAGCTCCGGCAGGCTCAGATTCTATTCTGATAAAAATAGCTGCTTGCGGCATTTGTGGTTCAGACATACCTCGCGGCTTTTTTGGCAAAGCCTATCACTATCCTTTGGTAATGGGGCATGAGTTTTCGGGAATCGTAGAGGAAGATAAGGGCGAATTTAAAAAAGGCGACAGAGTAGCTATTTTTCCATTAATTCCAAACAAAGAAGACAAAACCTACGCCACGGGCGACTATGCCCAAGGTGTAGGCTACGATTATTTCGGCAGCCGCAGAGATGGTGCTTTTGAAGAATATCTCCGAGTGCCGATGGAAAACCTTTTCCGCATTCCCGACCATGTGAATATTGTACATGCTTCCATGACAGAGCCAGCGGCTGTGGCACTGCATGGGGTGCGAAAATTCAAATTGCAAGCTGGAGATGTGGCCGCTGTGATAGGTGCAGGGCCTATTGGCAACATGGTGGCACAGTGGCTGCGAATCCACGGCTGTTCGAGGGTTATCATCACAGACATAGATGACAGAAAGCTAAAAATAGCCGAAGATATGGGCTTTGAAACCATCAACAGCAGCGAGACCGACCCTGTGAAGCGCATCAAAGAACTTACCAATGGCGAAGGAGCGAACCGAGTGGTGGAAGCCTGCGGATTTCCTGCTACTTTTCTTCAAGCCATACAGTGCACGGCCATGTTTGGTGAAGTAGTATTCATGGGCAACATATTTGGTGAATTTAAAATAGGCGAAAAAGACTTTTCAGACATTTTGCGCAAGGAGCTCACGATTTATGGTACTTGGAACTCAAAAATAGTTCCCCGCGGCACAGACGACTGGACTACCGTACTGAAATTTATGGACAAAGAGCTGATAGTAGCGCCTTTGATTACCGATTTGGTGACGCTAGACCAAGGCCCTGAAATCTTCGACTCGATAGTAAATAAAAAAGCATATCATAATAAGGTGATTTTTAAAATATAGGTGAAAGGTTACAGGTGAGAGGTGTCAGGAAAGAGGTGCCAAGTAGTGTTCATAGATTATAGTATTTAAGTAGAAAAATATGCTATGCAAAATTTCAGAGATTTGAACGTATGGAAAAATCGCATGATTTTACATTGAGTATCTATAAGCGAACTGCATCATTTCCTAAAGAAGAATTGTATGGACTTGTATCCCAACTAAGACGCTCCACCTCTTCAATACCTATAAATTTGGCAGAAGGTTCAGCAAGGGCTACGGATCTTGATACATTAAAATTTTATTCTTATTCCTTTGCATCTGCACAAGAGACGGAATATACATTATTGCTAAGTAAGGACTTAGGGTATATCGATGCAGATTCCTACAAAGAATACGAAAAACAAATATTAGAAATAAAGGCCATGCTGTATGGGCTTATAAAAACCATAAAATCAAGAATAAAACAATAAAGAATTATGTCGTCAATAAATCAAAAGTCTGAGAACTCTTACCCGAAACCTGTGACCAGTTTGGGCATCAAAACCGACCCTATCAACACCCGCTACAGCTTTGAGTGGCTGTGCCAATTGCTGAAAGAAGAAGGCATAAAGTATATCCAGTTGGGGGCATTTTTCGAAATGTTTCACATGGACGGTGACGACAGCTACTTCATAAAACTGCGTGAAACTGCCCAAAAACACGGGCTGAAACTCAAATCTATGTTCTCAGCTTACAGAGAGTTTGGCGGATTTTTCTATGACGACCCTGCCATGGAAAAAGCTACCGACCGCATGTACAGAAAATATATTCATGCGGCCGGTGTGTTGGGTTTAGACTATGCAGGAACTAATCCCGGAGCTGTGTACCGCGACCAATTTCACAAAAAAGACAAGGGCACGGAAGTGTATTTGAAACACATGAAGGAGTATCAGCATTTGGCCAAAGAAGTAGGTTTAAAGGCTTTGACAATAGAACCCATGAGCTGTATGGCCGAGCCACCCACTACGCCCGATGAAATGACTTACTACATTTCCACGCTCAACAATTACCACAAGCAAAATCCTACTTCTACAGTGCCTGTGTGGCTTTGCGGAGACATTTCCCACGGCTTGGCTGATATAAATAAACAGGTGGTTTACAGCAATATAGACCTTTTCAAAGCGGCTTTGCCTATGATGAATGAGTTTCACTTCAAAAACACCGATGCCATTTACAACAGCACTTTTGGCTTTTCTGATGAAGAAATCAAAAAAGGAATTGTGAATCTGCAAGAGATAAAAAACATCTGCGACAATGGCAATTGGCCTGTAGACGATGTGGTGGGTTATCTTGAAATCATGGGTCCTAAAATAGGCCGCGACTACACCGACCCTTTCTTGGGCGATGCTTTGAGAACTTCGCTGAGAGCCATTAAAAAAGTGTTTAGCACACAGCCCGAATTGGCGTAACATTATATTTTACCTTCACCTATCGGTAGAGAAGCATTCGTTTTTCTACCGATTTTTTTATTCTTATACATTCCGCTATCATTTTTCTTGCAAAAGGTTCTTCAAATATTGATTTTTGACCAAATTTTTAAAAGTGAATAGCAAGGCGGTTTTATACAAGGAGTACAAAGTGTTTTTTTTGCTGCTGGCAGTCTATTTTGGCGTGGCAGGCTGGATATGGTTGAATACAGAAAAGGGGGTACCCGAATTATATATCAATGCACATTGGTCGCCACCGGCTGATATTTTTTTTAAATACTTTACTTATGTGGGTGATGGATGGGTCTATACTGTTTTCGTTTTTTCACTGCTTTTGCTGCGTTTTAGGCATATTTTGGTGGCAACGCTAGCTATTTTGCTCAAAACGGCAGTGGTACAATATTTCAAACTTTCACTTTTTCATAACTCGCCAAGGCCCACAAAATATTTTCCCTATGACACAAATTTTCATTTTGTGGATGGAGTACAGGTATATGCCACTAATAGTTTCCCATCAGGACATACTTCTACTGCATTTTGTTTGGCAGTAGTGGTGATATACATTTTGGCGTTTGAAAATGTAAAATACCGTGCTTTTTGGCAAGTAGTGTGTTTTACAATGGCATTTTTGGTGGGAATCTCTCGCATGTATTTGTTGCAGCATTTTTTGGAAGACACCTACGTAGGTACTTTCATAGGTGCATTCTTCGCTTGGATCACCGTAATTGCGTTGTATCATATTTTACCTAAATATCCATCTACTGCTTGGAATCGCTCACTCTTGCGTTTGAAAGGTTAAATCGCTTTTCCGATGCCCAAATCAAGATTTTTATAGCACTGTTAGGAGCTGTAATGTTTATCCCTTTTCTGGGTCAAGTGCATTTGTTTGATTGGGACGAGATCAATTTTGCTGAATCGGCCCGAGAAATGATACTTTCGGGTGATTATTTGAGGGTACAGATTAATTATGAGCCATTTTGGGAGAAACCACCGTTGTTTTTTTGGCTACAGGTATTGAGCATGAAGGTATTTGGAATCAATGAATTTGCTGCTCGTTTTCCCAATGCGCTTGTAGGTATAGCTACTTTAGTGATACTTTATCATATTGGCAATAAACTATTTAACAGAAAGTTTGGATTGATTTGGGTAGCGGCCTATGTAGGTACATTTTTACCACATTTCTATTTCAAATCGGGTATCATTGACCCGCTTTTTAATCTTTTTATTTTCTCAGGGATATATTTTTTATACCAAAGCTTTTCTTTAGAGAGTACAAAAAAAGCCATTTTAGCAGGTGTGTGTATAGGCTTGGGGCTTCTCACCAAAGGCCCTGTGGCACTATTGGTTTCAGGCTTGGTCGCTGTTCTATATTTGGTATTGAGGTGGGAATTTACTATTAGAAATATACTCAAACTTGCTGTTTTTACCTTGTTTTCGGTGCTTACTGCCTCTGTTTGGTTTGGTGTAGAAACTTGGGCACATGGTCCGTGGTTTTTGCAGACTTTTATCGAATACAATATCAGGCTATTCAATACCGAAGATTCAGGACATGGTCAGCCTGTATTTTACCATCCCTTGGTGCTGCTCATCGGCTGTTTTCCTACCAGCATTTTGTGTTTGAAAATGTTGGTACGAAACAAACACATCGCTGAAAATGGCTTTGCTTTTATCATGCAATTGCTATTTTGGGTGGTACTAATCATTTTTTCTATCGTCAAAACAAAAATTATACACTATTCTTCGCTTTGCTATTTCCCTATTACGTTTTTGGCAGTATTTTATGTTTATCACGAAGGAATAGCTGTTTGGCAAAAAATCATTTTGCTGTTGTTGGGCATCATTATTTCTCTGGCACTCATAGGCTTACCCTTTTTTGTGTTGAATGTAGGCTATTTTTTACCTTATATCAAAGATGTGTTTGCTGTAGCAAATTTATCGGCCAAAGTTGATTGGAGTGGGTGGGAGTCTTTGGGAGGAATTATTTTTATTGCAACGATTGCTGTAGGGCTGTTTTTTACAAAAAGGAAGTATTACTCTCTTTTTATTTTGTTTTCCGGAGTAGTGGTGGCCTTCCAATTGGCACTTTACTGGATTGCGCCCAAAGTAGAAACCCATGTGCAAGGTGCTATGATTGATTTTTTGAAATCGAAACAAACGGAAGACTGTTACATAAAGGCCATTGGTTTTAAAAGCTATGCACAATATTTTTATTCAGCTCGCAAGCCCGATTATAACAAAGAAATGGAAGATGAAACTCGCCTTGTGTATGGCGAGGTAGATAAGCCTGTGTATCTGATCACCAAGTGCAATCGTGACAACTACAGGCTCATTCCCCAACTGGAAGTGGTGATGGACAAAAACGGATGGGTGGTTTACAAAAGGAAATAGGCCACACGAAAGTTCACAAAGAATTTTATCTTGTCTCTTATATCTCTTTGTGAAACTCCGTGCTTCTCAGTGTACTTTGTGGTACAATAAGCCATTTCACAGAGCTGCACAAAGGTTCACAAAGAATTCATCTCTCATAACTCCCAACCACCGATAGTTATTGTTCGATAATTTTATAATTTTACGTAGTAATAATTGAATTTATCAACTATATACTATGACTTTGCTACTATACACTACAAGACACAAGTCCGCTTGTGTGGGATTATTGCTGTGCCTATTTTTTTATCATATTCAGGCACAAGCTATCAAAAACACAATACCCAATATTTACACTCCTGCTTGGGTAGAAATGTATGGCTATTTGGGCGAGAGGTTTAATATTAATAATGAAAAAAGACTTTTGAAGATAGATTCTGCCACGCTTCTATCAGGGTTTAGAAGCAGACCGGGCTCACAAGTATGGATTGGGGAGCACGTAGGTAAATTTTTATTTTCGGCTTCGTTAGTTATTCAGCAAACCAAAGATGGTCGCCTCAGACAGCTGACAGATGAAATGGTGACCAAATATATTTCATACCAACTTCCCGATGGTTATTTGGGCACATATTTACCTAAAGACTATTGGATGGAGTGGGATGTGTGGGCACATAAATATGCCATTATAGGCCTTCTCAGCTACTATAAGATAAACCCCGACCCTAAAGTACTTTCTACGGCCTGTAAAGCAGGCGATTTGATTTGCAAAACCTTTGGGCCAAACCAAGGACAGCGAGATTTGATGAGTTCAGGACACCATGTTGGCATGGCATCTGGGTCTATTTTAGAACCTATGGTGGATTTATATACACTCACAGGCGATAAAAAGTACTTGGATTTTTGCAAATATATTCTCGCTGCTTGGGAGCAATCAAACGGACCGAAAATAGTATCGAATTTAGAACAATATGGTACTGTAACCAAAGTGGGTAATGCCAAGGCCTATGAAATGTTGTCTTGTTTTGTAGGAATAATGAAATATTATAAGCTAACAGGAGAGGAAAAATATTTGAAATTAATGCAAACAGCATGGCAAGACATTGTACTTAACAGGCTTTTTATCACGGGTTCTACCAGCGACCACGAACATTTTCAAGAAAACGATTATTTGCCTGCATCTAATGATGACCACATAGGCGAAGGTTGCGTCACCACCACATGGATACAGTTTAATTATGAACTTTTCTCCATTTCCGGTGATTTGAAATACTATAACGAAATAGAAAAATCTGTCTATAATCACCTTTTGGCAGCAGAAAACCCCATTACGGCCTGTGTAAGCTATTATACAGCATTGCAAGGCAAAAAACCGCACAAATGCGACCAAGGATATTCGTGCTGCCTATCGAGTGTGCCCAGAGGAATTGCTTTGATTCCAAAATTTATAGGGGGCACCATTAATAATTCAGTAGCGGTAGTAAACTATGAAAAAGCTAGATTGGCTACGCCATTGGCAGAACTAAAATTGACATCTGATTTTCCTAAAAGCGGAAAAGTAGAAATTGAGATTGTGAGCGCCACTGGTGCAGCATTTGATTTGAAGTTAAATGCGCCTTTGTGGAGTAAAAATTATACTGCCACTGTAGAAGGTAAAGTCTATCAAGGCCAAGAAGGGGCTTTTGTGGTCATTAATAAAAAATGGAAGAAAGGGGACAAAGTGTTAGTGAACTTTGACATGCCTGTTCAAGTACTTTCCGGAGGGGTTTCCTACAGCGACTATGTGGCTTATAAACGAGGACCACAAATATTGGCCCTAGATGAAAGCTTTGTAAAAAACAAACAACTTCAAATAATAGAATGCAAAGAAAATGATTTGGTTGAGCTAAACCCTACACTACCCAAAATGCCAGAAAACTGGATAGGAAGCCATGTTTTTGAATTAAAATTGGCTAATGGAGACAATGTTTCACTTGTGCCGTTTGCCGATGCCGGACAGTGGGGACACGAAGTACAAGTGTGGCTCAAAGCCAATAATATGAAGTATAAGTAATCACGTTTTTTAACCGAACATATTTTTACACAATGAAGCCTGATTCAAACACATCGATAATATTATTCATAACAATACTTTTTAGTTTCTTTTCGGCTTTTTCTCAACGGGTAGATCTCTCTACAAACTGGCAATTTTCCATAGGCGAAGTTGTCGACAAACCCGAATGGAAAACCATGCCTAAGACTTCGTTCATCGAAGAACAAGGATATCCCGAATACAAAGGAAAAGCTTTCTTGAAAAAAAGCATTCTGATACCTGCCTCACACAAACCATTGGTGGATAAATATGGCTATGCCTCAATGGTTTTGGGCTATCTGGACGATTGCGACAAAACTTTTTTCAACGGAAAGCCTGTAGGCTCAGAAGGAACTTTGCCACCAAACTATGGTTCTGCCTACAATATTTTTAGAAATTACAGAATTCCGAAAGATTTGATACTTTGGGACAAAGAAAACGAAATATTGATAGAACTCTACGATGATTTGGGCAATGGAGGCTTTTCAAATGAATTTTTACCCTTTATTCAAATTCCTTCCGATACCATGTTTGAGATTTCTGAACAAACAGACTCTATTATAAGCATCAAGAAAAAGATATCTATAGAGCCAAACCTGAAAGAGAAGGCTTTTTTAGAGGGAGGTTTGTATCTAAATCACCAATTTTCAGGCAAAGTGACTTTGTTATTCAACCAATCGTACAAATCAAAAAGTGTGAATAGCAGGTCACACAAACATTTTATTCCTTTTTCATCTATCAATTGGGACAGCGCCAATGAGTTGAAACTGAGTATTGATAAAGTGATAGGGAAAAAAGAAATGTTTATGCAAAAGCCCTTTTTCACCTTGCCTGATGCTTCAGACAAACTGAATATCCGTTTGATTGAAAGCAAACAAACGAAAGGAAGCGCAGAAATAAAGATTTTGGCAAGCAATCAATCGCCAAAAAATCTAAAAGGAAATTTGAAAATATTGGTATACAGAGACGAGGCCATTGAAGCACACAGTGTTGAAAAAAATATAGAATTGGCATCCAATGCAAATGTTGAATATGGTTTTAAGCTGCCCATCAATCACAAAGGAAAATATACTATAGCCTACTGCTTCACAGAGCAAGGAGCGAACAAAGTAATAGTAGGCAGCGTAGCCAAAGGCATAAATTGATTTTAAATTTTTCGAATATTGTATAGATATTTTATTATTTACAAGCCCTACGGCATGCTTTCCCAGTTTACTACCCAGCTAGGAAAGCGCACTTTGGCCGATTTGGATTTTCATTTTCCCAAAGATGTCTATCCTGTGGGCCGGCTTGACGAAGATAGCGAAGGTATATTGCTCCTCACCAACGACAAGGCTTTAAATCACCGTTTGCTCAATCCGGCTTTTAGGCACCACCGCACCTATTGGGCTCAAGTTGATGGAGATGTGTCAGGTGTTGCGATAGAGAAATTGAGTAAGGGTGTAGAAATAAATATAGACGGAAAGATATACAAAACGCAGCCGGCTGTTTGCAAAAAAATTGATGCCCCCGAAAATTTGCCTCCAAGAGACCCACCAGTAAGATATAGAAAAAGCATCCCTACATCGTGGATAGAATTATCGCTTACCGAGGGAAAAAACAGACAAGTGCGTAAAATGACTGCTGCCGTAGGTTTTCCAACCCTTAGGCTGCTGAGAATAGCCATTGAAAAGCTTTCACTCAAAGAATTTGCACCCGGAACTGTGGCAGAATATACCGCACAAGACATTTACCGATTGCTCAATGTCAAGCACACGTCTTTTTGATTTTTTATTTGGAAACACCCCCGTTTATCCTCTTTTTTCTGCCGTTTGCTTTCTTCTGAAAATACATTGCAGGCAATAGTTTACCACTTAATAAACTGTTGCTCCCACTTACTTATTATCGATATGCAGGGCCAAATCATTCACGTAAAATTGTATCGTAATCAATCTGAAAAAACCGACACAAGTCTATTTACTATAAACTCATAAAGCCATGATAACGCTGCCATACAAAATCGTTAAGACTGCCAATGCGGAAAAATGTTGCCAAAAAGTAAAAATGTTGGAAACTGAGATTGCCAACGCTACCGAATTTGTAAAAAATATAGAACAAGGCAATTTGGATGCCGAGCTACAAGGAGCATCTACAGAAGAAACAGAATCACAAAACAGTTTGGCGGGCTCGCTCATCAGCATGCGCCACCAAATGAAAACCATAGCCGAACAAGAGCGAGAACGCAATTGGGTGACAGAAGGGTTGGCTCAGTTTGTTGAGATACTTCGTTCAAACAACGACAACTTGGCTGAACTTTCAGACAAAATATTATCAAACTTGGTGAGGTATATCAATGCTAACCAAGGCTATTTGTTTATTATCAACGAAAACAGCGACAACCGCACGCTAGACTTAGCTTCGTGCTACGCCTACAACAAAAAGAAATACATAAATAAACAAGTGGCACTGGGCGAGGGCTTGGTAGGGCAGTGCTATTTTGAGAAAGAAACCATTTACATGACCGAAGTACCTGCAAGCTATGTAAAAATCACTTCGGGTGTAGGCGAATCGTTGCCTAGAAACATTATTTTGGTTCCTTTAAAAATGAACGATGAAGTGTATGGAGTGGTGGAAATGGCATCGTTTTACAAAATCAAAAAATATCAAATTGAATTTTTGGAAAAATTGGCTGAGAGCATAGCATCTACCATAGCCAATGCCAAAGTAGCAGAACGCACCAAAAAATTGCTTAACGAAGCACAAACGATGGCTGAGCAATTGCGTTCGCAAGAGGAAGAAATGCGCCAAAACATGGAGGAACTTTCGGCCACTCAAGAAGAAATGCAGCGCAAACAAACCCTTTTGGAAGAAAAAGAACGCTACATGAACCAGGTGTTGAATGCAGGAACAGACATCATTTATACCATAGACAAAGAATACAATATAGTGACTTGCAACGATGCGTTGAGAAATTCGGCCACTGGAAAGCACTACAAAGTAGATATTGGTACCAATGCCATGAAAGTGCTCACTTTTGGAAACCCCGAAAAAGAAGCTCAATACATAAGTTTGTTCAACAGGGTGTTTGCCGGAGAAGTAGTTCAGCTTACCGACCACATTATCAACGAAGTGAGAGACATTTATGTGAGCTCAACCTACTCGCCCATCAGAAACAAAGCAGGCGAAATAGAAGGTGTAGCTGTGTTTATCAAAGACATCACAGATATTACTTTGGCAAAATTGGAGGCTGAAAAATTGCTTGAAGCCAGCCGTCAGCAAACAGAGGAAATGCTGGCCCAGCAAGAAGAGCTTCGCCAAAATATGGAAGAGCTTTCGGCCACGCAAGAAGAACTGGAACGAAGAGCACAAGAAGTAGAAGAAATCAGAAAAAGTGAAAAGGAACGTGCCGATAGCCAAATAGCTAGCCAAAAGAAAATAATGGAACAATTCATGCAAAAAACAAAAGAAAGAGAAAACCAACTTTTGGCTAAAATTAAAGAGCTGGAAAGTGTTTCTCAAGCAGCTTAATCAATTCGCTTACTACTAAATTTTATTATTACTATGCAAACCAACACAAAGTATCTGACAATCAACAACGACACTGCCAATGGAATTGTGCATTTGGAATGGCTCACAGCACCTACTCCTACAGAACTGAGAGAAGGACTAAATGCAGGGCTGGAAGCTGTAAAGAAAAACAAAGTTTCTAAATGGATAGGCGATGTACAACACATGGGTGCCATAGACCCTTCCGATCAACAGTGGATTAACACAGAGTGGTTTCCCCAATTGTTGGGTGCAGGCATCAAGCGCATGGCTGTGATTGTTGGCAACGATATTTTCAACCAAATGAGCGTGGAAGACATCATGAGCAATGTAGAAAGCGTGGGATTTGTGTCGCAATATTTCCCCGACACCGCCTCAGCTACAAAATGGCTGATTGAAAATTAATAAAACCAATTTTAACCCTTAAACACACCCTACAACACTATGCAACGAGTAGAAAATATGGAACAAAACCACTACATAAGCAAAACCATTGCTTATGTGTCTATCAGCAAATTGCTGGGTGAGTTTATAGACCCTAAATATTTTAATTTAGAGCCCGAACAAACCCTCGATTTGGCTCCGGCATCATATTTCGACTACATGGTGCTTCCGCTCCTCCACGATGATGAGCAGTTCAATCTGCATACGTTTCTGCTCGGCTACTTCGAGGGTGATACCGACAAAGTAGCAGCCTTCAAATATGCAATGGATAAGATTAGTGTGTATGAAGATGTTGTAGAGATGATTATGTTGCTGAAAATGGTGTCCGACCAGTGTAAATACTCAGGCTTCGATGCTAAGGTGAAACTATGTGTATATTACTATATGCAAATGAAAAAGCTCAAAGAGCTGCACCTGGAGAGCAACAAGCTACAAATTCAGCTCCATGACCAAAAAATTAATTTGATAAACAGAGGCATGCAAAACCATGCTTTGGGAAACGTAGGTTCTGAAATGTTGCTAGAGAAGATAGACCTGTTTCACAAGAAATCAGATTCTAAAATTAATTTATTAAATTGTATTAACTTATTGTATAAAAAAGACGGATTGGCATACTAATCGTTTGTTGATACATCTGCAAGAGCTCATTTATGTCTATGGTAAATTTCGACACTATGGTAAATTTTTCTACGGGTAGTATATCTTTCAACTCCAAGTGGAAAGCCATTATTGTTGATGCAGATTTAAACATAGTGCATTTGAACCCGTCTTTTGCCAAGTTGATGAAAGTGTATCCCGATGCACTTTTAGGAAAAAATTTGGCCGATTTATCGCCTAGGCAGATGCCTACCCAAAAACAACTGTTTTCCGAAAGCGGATTCTGCGACATCAGCTTTGAGTTTTACAACACCAACAATGAGTACATCCACTTGATTATCAATGGGTTCATTGTGAAAGTTAAAAACGAAAGCTATGCGGTGGTTTTTTGGAACGACATCACCAAATTCTCTACTTACGAAAAGAAATATCTTAGCAAAGAGATAGAATTGAACACACTTATATACAAAATATCGCACGATTTGCGTGGCCCCATAGCATCAACCAAGGGCTTGGTAAACCTCATGCGTATAGAAAATCCCGACAAGAAACTCAATGAATACATCGGGCTGGTAGAAACGGCCATATTGAAACTCGATGGGAAAGTAAACGACTTAGGTAAGGTAGCCGACCTTGCCAGCAGCGACCAATACTACTTTTCTCAAGTAGATATGCACGAGCTTTTGTACCAAACCATTAGCGATCTTTCAAAAAATTACGATGTGTTTGACATTCTTTTTGATTTCAAACTTTCTCAAAATTTGGTTTTCAAAACCTATGAATATGCCTTGGCCGCTATTTTGAGCAATCTGTTTATTTTCAGTATTGAGAACAAAAACCATGCCCAGAAACTGGTGTTTAACCTTTCTATTAAGCGAGAGGCAAATACATTGATCATTCAGTCTAGCGACAACGGCATGGGCATCGATTCTCAAAATGTAGAGCAAATTTTTTCGCCTTTTTATAGAGTTAATGACAGCTACAACACCTCGGCTCTGAGCCTTTTTACCATGAAAAAAAGCGTAGAGTTTCTCAATGGCGATATAAAAGTAAAAAGTTCACTAGGCCACGGAACCATTTTCTCCATTCAAGTGCCCGTAGCTTGATTTTCTTCATTCATTACCACATAAAAATAAATTTTTTAGCATATTTGTATCTGATAGAACTTTTATAAAAATTTCTACCTCCGCCATTATGCGCTATGTATATGCCATTCTTTCGGCACTCTTTGTGCTGTTTGCCTATTTTCAATTAAACGACCCCGACCCTTTGCGATGGATAAGCGTTTATCTCTTTGCCGCAATATTGATGGGCTTGGGTGCGTTTGGTATCAAAAATAAATATTTAATATACGCAGGATATATATTTTTTGGCTCAGGTTTCATTTGGTTGTCACCCAGTTTCTACGATTGGATTACCATAGAGCAAGGCCAAAACCTCATGCAACGCATGGATAACAGCAAAATGTACATTGAAGAAACAAGAGAATTCTTGGGTCTTGGCATTTGTTTGCTATGCACATCTTTGCTTTGGGTGAAAAGTAAGCGATAAGCTTAATTCTTAATTTTCAATTCTTAATTCTTTTAAGTGCGATTAGTAAAAATAATTACCGTTTTTTTCATAAATGCCTTACTTTTGCAGCCGTGTTTGGCTCAAAAGTTTGGGTATATCGACACAGAGTTCATTCTCAGTAAGATAAAAGACTACAAGGCTGCCGAAGAAGAAATAGACAAGCTGGCTCAAAAGTACCAAACCGAAATTTCGGGGATGTTTGCCGATGTAGAAAAACTTCGTTCGGAATACAAAGCAGAAGAAATTTTGCTTACCGAGGAAATGAAGAAAGAGCGAATGGATACCATAACCGTGAGGGACAAAAAAGCCCGTGATTTGCAGCGTAAAGTTTTTGGCTTTGAAGGGTTAATATTTTTGAAACGACAAGAATTAATAAAGCCTATTCAAGACAAAGTGTACTCGGCAGTAGAGAAAGTAGCCAAAAAGAAACAATTACAAATTCTGTTTGACAAATCGAGCGAGCTCATCATGGTGTATACCGACCCCAAGCACGATTACACCGATTATGTGCTTGACGAACTTGGTCTAGGCGACAAACGAGATGTTATCGACAACAAGAAGAAAAGCGAATATATCAAGGATTAATATAAACAGAAATCATCCTATTCTGTGAATACCAAACTTAACCTTTCTTGCTTAAAGGATGAAGTAAGAATAAAAATCACAAAATGAAAATTAAACACATACTACTTTTATCTGGCGGTTTGTTTTTAGCTGCCGTTGCCAATGCGCAAGTTAAGCCCTTCAGATTGGGATATACCAATGTAGACTATTTGATAAGCCTACACCCCGACAGCAAAAAAGTCGACAACGACTTGAAAGCCTACAGAGGCCAGTTGGACAAAGAGGCCGAAGCACTTGGCAAAGAGTTTCGCGAAAAATACGAGTCGTATGAAAAAGGCAGAAACATGATGTCGGAGCCGGTGCGTGCCAGCAAAGAAAAAGAATTGATGGAATTGCAAGAGCGCATCCAAGAGTTTCAGAAAAATGCCGAGGTTGATTTACAAAAGAAACAAGTAGAATTGTTACAACCCGTGTTGGATAAAATCCAAAAAGCCATCGATGCCGTGGCCGATGAAAACGGTTTTACCTATGTGTTGAACTCAGATGCAGGTTATGGCACTACTCCGGTGTTGCTCCACGGCCCTGAGAAAGACAATGTGACTGAATTGGTTTTGAAAAAACTGGGAATAACGCCACCTCCGCCATCTACAGGCGCAAGTAAGTCAAATCCATCGATTCAAAAAGCTGCACCTAAGAAATAAGCAGTTTTTTGAAAACGCTCAAACCATTTGAAACACAAAAAAAAGAGGCTTCTTGATGGAAGCCTCTTTTTTTTTATGAATATATAAGTTTGAATTTTGTGTAGAGAATCACCAGATAATACATTCTAATATAATAGTCATAGTTTTTATTTTTTGCATCTTATATATAAAAGTTACTATACACAGTGACTTCATTCCTGATTTACTTTGGCGATGTTATTTTTAATGGTTTTAGTTTAAAACAATTCCAAATATTGCGCTTAATAATTGTATAACAATAGCTTAAAAATAGCTTAATAATAGGTGTTTAATATTGCTTTTATTATACCTAAACCAAATCCCGAAAATGAAAAACCTTTACATTTTAGCACTCTTGTGCTGCGCTGCATTTGCAGGCTATGCACAATCATTTATGCCCTTAGATACCAACTTTACTACTAAAAAGGTAATAGTTGCTAAATCGCCCGCCAAATACCAAACTTTATTTATAGGTGGTATAGACCGTGTATGGGACAATACCAAAGCCACGTATGCTCGTGCTAAACAATGGCACGATTTCATTGGCGTTGCTCCTACAACTACTACTGGTCAATATTGGGTGATAGTAAACCACGAAAGCCAAATCATAGACGATACACTTGGCGATGGTGGTGGTATGACACTCTTTATGGTACAGCGCAGTGCTGATACATTAAAGGTTACAACTGTGAATGGCCATAAATTTTGGAATGTGAATTTTCGCCCGGTAGGAGGCACGCTTACCAACTGTGGTGGTATTGATTTTGACCCTTTTACCCAAAAATTCTGGACGGCAGAAGAGTATGGAGCTTCATCCAATACAGAAGTGAGAAAAGGTAGAGTACCGAGCGAAGGAGCATTTGATGTAACTGTGCAAGATTTCCATTTGAAATATGGTTCGGCCGGTAATGTATCAAACTACAATGAGAGTTTGGTAAATCCATCGGTAATAGCACGATATGGAACTAGCTTACTGGGTATCAAGAATTTCTCAGACACAGAACCCTATAGCAATATGATAATGTTTTCTTCTCCGGGTATAGGCACAAAAGTGTTTGAGACCTTAACTACTCAAGGGATAGATTTAGGTACAACTACAGGCATAAGCAGCCACCTAAATTATTTGTGGATGGTAGAAATAGACCCTTTTACGCAATCAGCTACTCGCAAAATGTTTAATTGGGGTCGTTTTGGTCACGAGGGTGGTGCTATCTCTGCCGATGGAAAAATCGTTTACCTCACAGATGACAATACTCCTGGCGTTTTCTACAGATTTGTGACCACCACTGCTGGTGATTACATAAATGGTTCTTTGCAATTTTTCAAGCAAGGCAACTCGCCTCAAGATAATGGTTCTTGGATGGATATTCCTAAAACATGGGCCAATGTGAGCAATCCTACGGCATACGCGCTTGCAAACGGTGCGGCTATGTTTATAAGAAAAGAGTGGATAGATGTAGACAAGGAAACTGGTAAAGTATACATAGCAGAAACGGGTAATGATAATCCTACAAATACATTAAATTTAGGAATGGCAGCGGGAGGAAAAGTTGCTCATCACCTGGTTAATCGCTTTGGGTTGACAGTGAGTGGCACATCTTTCACCGGGTCGGTTTTCGATTATCATGGCCGTGTACTTGAATACGATCCAGCTACTGAGCGCATTACTTCATACATTGAGGGCGGAAAAAGTGCCAAATATCCTCAAAAAGTATTATCGAGCCCTGACGGTTTGAGTGTGATGAACACCACAGTGAACGGAATGCCTAAGAAATATTTGGTAATTCAGGAGGACTTGAATGGTGTTAGTCAAGGTAGGAGCGGTAATAGCAACTCTATCTGCGAAGTGTATTTGTACGACATGTCTTTGAATACAAAATCTGTAGATGATTTGATGAGAGTAGCTATTACTCCAATTGGTGCGGAAGTAACAGGTGCGCGTGTTACACCCGATGGAAAATCTCTATTGATAAACTCACAACATGCTTCAGCTAGAAATGAAGCTCCGTTCAATAACTCGCTTACATTCGCCATTAACAATATGGATCAACTATTGGCAGAGTTAGTGAAGCCCTATATTTATTCCAATAGATCAAATGTGAGCATGATATATACCGTAGGTCAGCAAGGAACAAACTATATTACAGGAGAAAATATCATGGGAGCTATCACTGCTACGGTTACCACGCCTGGTTTTAAAATAGGTACTTCAATGGCTAACACCACTACCACCACGCTTACAATAGCAGGTTCAGGCGCAGCTTTATATTATAAGTATGAAGGTTCTAGCATTCCTCCAGTAAGTGTATCAGGAATGGTAAGGTTATCAAATGGCACTACTACCAGCATGGTAAACGTTATGCCTATGGGGATATCACCTACAGCCAATGTTATTGGTGTAGACAATACACTTTTGGGAATGGCCTTAGAAAAAGTAGTGACTGTTTACGGTACAAATTTGGCTAAACCTGTGTTTGCTCAAGTTAGTGTTAATAATGGACTACTTATTGCCACAGCACCGGGTGCTACTTGGGGCAAATCGGCTTATTTACCTTCAAATGGTGGAATGCTTTATTTAAAAAATGGTTCTACTGTTACAGGTCAATTGATTAATGCACAAATTTTATATTATTCCAAAAATGAAAATGAACCTGTTGTAGGGACACATTTTAGCTTTACAAATGTAACAGGTTTTACATCCGGAGTTACTACTTCACCATCTCCTATGATTGTAGTAAACCCTAGTAATATACCTGAATTAAATGCTACTATTTCAGGCGACACATTAACCTATGATTATAGTTCTGTCACTGTTTCAGGCATGTACTTGACAGATGTTATTACTATCACTGCCAATAATGGTTTTGGAGTATTATCGTCAACATCAACATTCGGTGAAATGATTACTTTGCCTGCTACTGGTGGAGTGTTGAAAGTTGCTTTGATTACAACTGTTACAGGTGTGAAATCAGGTACACTATACTTGAAAAGTGGAAGTACTAATGTAAGTATGAATCTAAATGGAAATGTGAGGACAAAAGTTATCAATGCAGTAAGTGAACATTTGCTGGCGTTTGATTTCTCAGTATTTCCAAATCCGGCTTCAAGAGAGCTTCGCTTAAATCAAGTCATCGATGTAGCTATCTACAATTACAAAGGTGAAAAAGTAAAAGTTTCTCGCAACAGCGATTTAGTAGATATTCGTGATTTAGTTTCGGGGGTATATTTTATACAGAGCATCAAAGGCGATGTAGTGAAACTCATTATTGAATAGTTAAATCATAAGAATAACATATGTAAACAGGGGGGCTATGCAAATAGCTCCCCTGTTTGTATTTTGAAGAATTATCTTATTGAAACATGAAAAAAATTTTTGCTAACGCTTTCATTTTGTTTGTCCTATTTGCATTTACAAAAGACAATACCCGAAGTGCAGATAGAGTGAAGAATGCTTTTTTAATGGATATTAAACTTTTTAAAAATCAAATAGACACCACGGTTTTGGTTTTAAAAAACAAAAAACAAGCCCAATCTTTATATTATAAAATCGTAAAATCTCAATTTCTCACACTGCGATTATCATATAAAAAAATCGAACCCCTTTTTGAGTATTTTTTTCAAAACGAAGCAAGAGAATTCAACGGTGCGCCACTTCCTAAACTTGATGAAAGCCAAACACATACTTATAATGTCATTCTACCCAAAGGATTGCAAGTGATAGAATCACTTGTATGTGATCAAAATATGCGAGCAAATACAGATTCAATAATTTTTGAATTGAACTATATGAAGGCAAAGCTTCAATCTATAGAGCCCGAAATAGATAAAATATATTTTACAGATAGAAATGTTTTTGAAGCCTTGAGAAAACAACTCATACGAATTACTGCTTTGGGGCTTTCAGGTTTTGATGTTCCTGTATCTAAAAATGCCATTCCTGAAATTGTAGAGGGCTTAAAAACAGCAGATAACTATCTTTCCTTTTATGATAGTTGGATGGTAAGTAAAGATGTAAACAAAGCTTCACACATTCACACATTATATCAAAATGCTATCAAATGGTTTGATAATAATAAAAACTTCGAAAAATTAGACCGCGCCCAATCAATTATACAATACATTAATCCTATATATGAAGAATTATATACTATACACAAGTTGTTGAACATCGAGACCTTTAAAGAAACCTACAACAAAAACGAATCTGTAAACTATGAAAAAAAGAGCTTGGTAAGCAAAGATTTTTTAAATCCACTATATTTTTCTCCTTCTGTTGATGAGTCATTCAATCCCGAAATTGTGGCACTAGGTAAATTGTTATTTTTTGACCCCATACTTTCTGCCGATAATAAAAGAGCTTGCGCCTCATGTCATTTACCAAATAAGGCTTTCACAGATGGTGTGCCCAAAAGTGTAGCTAAAGATATGGCGGGCACTGTGCGTAGAAATTCTCCTACTTTGATTAATAGTGCATATCAAACTAAGTTTTTTTGGGATGGACGTGCCTCATTTCCCGAGGATCAAATGCGACATGTGGTATTTGACAAAAAAGAGTTTGCTACCACCCACGATTCAATTCATTTTAAGCTCAAAGCAAGCATTGAATATGTACAATTGTTTAAATCAACTTTCCCTTCAATGAAAAGCGAGCCTATTCAACAATATACAGTATCAAAAGCATTGGCAGCGTATGTACGTAGTTTAAATGCTTTAAACTCCCGGTTTGATAAATACCTAAGAGGCGAGGAAAAAAATATTGAGCCACAAGTTTTGAAAGGCTTCACACTTTTTATGGGAAAGGGAATGTGTGGAACATGCCATTTTTATCCTATTTTCAATGGGCTAGTACCTCCTTTTTACAACGATACAGAAGCCGAAGTTTTAGGCACTCCTGCTAATCCTTATCATTCAAGACCTATTTTAGATGAAGATGAGGGAAAGTATGGCTATTTTAAATATGCTACCGAAATATATAAAAATGCCTTCAAAACCCCCACAATTCGCAATGTGGCACTCACAGCACCCTATATGCATAACGGGGCTTACCGAACTCTGGAAGATGTGGTAGATTTTTATAACCGTGGTGGTGGAGTAGGTATAGGGCTAGATGTGCCCAACCAGACTCTGCCATTTGACAAGTTGAATTTAACCAAACAAGAACAAAAAGATTTAGTAGCTTTTATGAAGGCATTGACGGACACTGTGGGTATCACCTCTATGCCCGCAACACTCCCTTATATCAACGGTTTAGAGAGAAAAATCGGAGGTGAATATTAATAAGTTTTATTTCTTATACCACGCCTCCAGCTTTTGAAGCCACTTGGCACTGAGTGGGTTTACTGCCACAAAAAACCATGCCAAAGGCACAAAATTGAACAGCCCTCGCTTGTAAGAGGCATTTAAGTAGGCGTCTATCGAACCGGCATAACTGTAGTCTATTTGGTAATAAAGCAATGTATACAGCACCCATGTGGTAATGGCGAAAACGACAATTTTATTGACCGCGAGCACTACATCTACTATGTTTAAGGCCAAAAACACCACAAATACATAAAAAGTAAGTCCATAGAGTGTGCCTGAACCGAGCATCATGCCAAAGGCTTTAGAAAAGATTTCGGTGAATTTATCGCCATCCCAAAAGAGCTTTTTGACAAAAAACTCCGATGAGTTTGCACCAATGTTTATTTTCACAAACAGTGTCCATATCATAAATACTGAGAAGCAAACAAACAAATATATACCGGGCTTCAACCATTGCTTACTTTTGAAAAAATCTATAAGGAATAGCAAACCATAGCCGGCTACAAACACGATGCTATCGCTGCGCGACCACATGCTGAGTGCCATTAATACCAAGGAAATGATGAAATAGCTGTTGTCTCTGGATTGAAAATAATAGAAAATGGCAATGAAAGAGAGCGAAGTGTAAATGGCGTTGGGCAAGTTCGTGAGCCCTAGCGATACATGCGAGAACATTTCGGGCGTAATCATGGCCAGCAATGTGAAAAAGAGTGCAAAGCTGTCGTTTAGTGAATTTCTCAATAGACCGTAAAAACTGATTACAAATCCTAAAAACAAGCAAACGATGTAAATTTTGGCATTGTCAGCCCCAAAAGTGTAAAAATATCCAAATCCTGATGCAACCAAAGGTGGGTAGATAAATCTGGCTACATCGTAGCTCCTTTGGTATGGATAGCTGAAAATAGAGGGTTTGAATGTGCCTTCTTTGGCTATCATTTTGCCCATGAGGTCGTAGCCCGTCATGCTGTCGTACTCGGCTATGGGCCAATAAAGAGCCTTTGACACAATCGCATAAAGCAGATAAATAATCAAGCCACTTAACAAAAACCAAGCGAAAGTGAATTGGATTTTGTCTGAAGATAATATTTGTGGTTTATAAAAGTTCTTATCGTTTTTCATGCCCCAAACGGCACTTACTGCTACCAAAACAATGCTTGCCACCAGTGCAGAAAGCCCTGAAAATGGGAAACCAACGAGGCTGAAAATAAACATGAGAAAAGTTTGCAAGCCTATGCCTATGATGAAACTTAGTCCGACTTTTATATATATATTAAGGCTGCTTGCAAAACTTTGTAAAAACACATAGCCCGTGATAATGCTAAAAATAATGGCAACAAAAATCATTTTATTCGATGTTTCTTTTTAGGAATAGAACAAAGATAGATTTTGATTTGAGCAATACAAAAAATCGGGCTTGGTAATACTAATTTCACAGCTAAAACGTACCTTGCAGGTCTATTGAATAATACATTTTCATGTACGACCTGCCCAAGCTCAAACAAGACGCCATCAAATTATTAAAACAGCTGATAGAAACCCCTTCATTCAGCAAAGAGGAAGACAAAACAGCCGATATTATCAATTCGTTTTTTCAAGAAAGAAACATTCCTACACAGCGAAAGATGAATAATATTTGGGCTTTTAATCAATATTTTGATAAAGCAAAGCCCACTATTTTGCTCAATTCGCACCACGATACCGTGAAGCCCAATACTGGCTACACCCTCAACCCGTTTTCTGCCACCGAAAAAGATGGCAAACTCTTCGGACTAGGAAGCAACGATGCCGGAGGCTGCTTGGTGTCGTTGATTGCTACTTTTGTTTATTTCTTTGACAAACCCAATTTGCCCTACAATTTCATTATGGCGGCTACTGCCGAAGAGGAAATATCAGGCAGAAATGGAGTTGAACTTATTTGGAATGAGTTGCAGCCCATTGATTTCGCCATAGTGGGTGAGCCCACGCTCATGGACTTGGCCATAGCCGAAAAAGGCTTGATGGTGATAGATTGCACAGCCCACGGCCAATCGGGTCATGCTGCGCGAAATGAAGGCGACAATGCCATTTATAAAGCCATCAAAGACATAGAGTGGATACGAAACTACCAATTTCCGAAAGTGTCAGAGCTTTTGGGCCCTGTGAAAATGAGTGTTACCATCATAAATGCAGGCACTCAACACAATGTGATTCCCGACAAATGTACTTTCACGGTAGATATTCGTGTGACCGATGCTTATAAAAACGAAGAGATTTTGGACGTGTTGAGGCAAAATCTGATTTCGGAAATCAATCCCAGAAGTGTGCGTTTGAAGCCTTCGAGCATCGATAAAAACCATAAAATAGTAAAAGAAGGTGTAAAAATGGGCAAAAAAACCTATGCCTCGCCCACCACCAGCGACCAAGCCTTGATGGACTGCCCTTCGTTGAAAATGGGTCCGGGCGATTCGGCTCGTTCGCACACTGCCGATGAGTTTATCTACATTGACGAGATAAATAATGGCATTGAAGACTATGTAAAATTGATTGAAGGAATGTTTAAATAATGGCTGAATCCTATTATATGTCATTTGTTAAGAAAAAATATATGATTTAAAAACCTACCCTAAACTTCTAATAAAAATCTCTCTGCGCCCTCTGCCTCTAGCGAGAGAAAAAGAGAGATATGATCCTCATATAATTAATTGCTGAGCGCTCAAATTTATATGTCATTTGCCAAGAAAAATGTCTGATTTAAAAGCTCATTCCTAAACTTCTAATAAAAATCTCTCCGCGCCCTCTGCCTCTCAGCGAGAGAAAAAACAGAGATTAGATAAGAATTATGAACCTTAACTAAACGACATTAAATGCTATGTGTAAATTTGCGCTGAAATACCACGATTAATTTGCATTTTTCGTAACCATAAATTCAATCGCGAGGTTCTCTGTTAAGTATTAATATTGATAGACAAATGAGTTTGACACTAGATTATAAATCAGCTTTTACGGTATCGGATAGGGGATATTATGGGAAATTTGGCGGAGCCTACATCCCTGAAATGCTTTACCCCAATGTAGAAGAGCTTCGCACCACCTATTTGTCTATCATCAACGAAAAAAGTTTTAAAGAAGAATTTGAAAGGCTTTTGATAGATTATGTGGGAAGACCTACGCCACTTTATTTTGCCAAACGCCTTTCTGAGCGATACAACACTAATATTTACCTAAAAAGAGAAGACCTTTGCCACACCGGTGCACACAAGGTGAACAATACTATAGGTCAGATTTTGCTTGCACGCAGGCTTGGTAAAAAAAGAATTATAGCCGAAACGGGAGCAGGACAACATGGTGTGGCCACTGCCACCGTGTGTGCGCTCATGGGCATGGAATGTGTGGTGTATATGGGCGAGATTGACATCCATCGCCAAGCTCCCAACGTGCAGCGCATGAAAATGCTTGGAGCTACGGTGAGGCCGGCCACTTCGGGCAGCAAAACACTGAAAGATGCCACCAACGAAGCCATTCGCGATTGGATAAACAACCCCGTAGATACGCATTACATCATCGGTTCTGCCATAGGTCCGCACCCTTACCCCGACATGGTGGCACGCTTCCAATCTGTAATCAGTGCAGAGATTCGTTCACAGCTTTTGGAAAAAACAGGCAAAGAAAACCCCGATTATGTAGTGGCTTGTATTGGCGGTGGAAGCAATGCGGCAGGAACATATTTCCATTTTCTTGACGAGCCTGGTGTGAAAATCGTAGGTGCAGAGGCAGCAGGTGAGGGTGTAAATTCCGGAAAATCGGCTGCTACACTCAAACTCGGTAGCATAGGCGTGATTCATGCATGCAAAACACTATTGATGCAGACTTTTGACGGGCAAATAGTAGAACCCCATTCTATCTCAGCCGGGCTGGACTATCCGGGCATTGGCCCGCTTCATGCGCATTTATACGATTGTGGCAGAGGTATTTTCTATTCCATCACAGACGATGAAGCCATGAATGCAGGGCTTGAATTGAGCCGTCTGGAAGGTATCATTCCGGCCATTGAAAGTTCGCATGCTTTGGCAGCGCTTCAATACATGAACGCCAAGCCTAATGAAACAGTAGTTTTATCGCTCTCAGGCCGAGGCGACAAAGACTTAGCTACTTATCAAAAGTATTTTGAAGGTAAGTTGTAGTGGGTTTATTATATGTGCTAATTAAATTAAATACTTAAGAAATCTACTTGTTTAAAACACCCGATAAGTATTCTAAAAAGCAAAACGATTCTATTCTGTTTATATCAGAGGATTTTAGCACACAAGAATTATTTTTTCACAAAAACCCATTTTCTGTGCAAATTGTATTAGCTATATTAAAATAAAAGCTTTATCTATGCACTTTACATTTAATCACAATAATCACAAATGAAAGAAGGAATAGTAAAATTCTTTAATGAAACCAAAGGTTTCGGTTTTCTTAAAGAATCAGGTTCTGGTAATGAGTACTTTGTTCACATCACTGGTTTGGTAGACAAAATCCGTGAAAATGACACTGTTACTTTTGAACTTAAAGAAGGTAAAAAAGGTCCAAATGCCGTTAACGTGCGTTTGGCTTAATTATATTTTCTAATCAAGTAACCAGCTTACACAACGCTCCTTGCTGCTACACAGTTTGGAGCGTTTTCTTTATCTGCTCTTTGTGCAATTGCAAATGGTTTATCATAAACACCATCGTGAGCGGGAGGCTCAAATAGCCCATCACAGGGTGTTTAAACACGATTCGGTGTGTAAGCCTGTCGGGAAATTCACCCAAAAATGTTTTCCAATCTTTTCTGTTTTGTTCCCATAGGTTCAAAAGCGCCTCTTTTGCTGTGTATTCGGGTACTTTGGCTACAAACTCAGGGGCTTTGCGTTTTAGCTTTATTTTAAAGGTAAATACTACATAATATATCACTATGTAAGCAAGCCATTTTACCCTAGGGAAAGATTTTTTATTGGCAAGCCTCCACTGAATCGAAGCCAAGGTTTGGGATTCGGCCATGTAGATGTGTGAAAGTACTTGTGCTGCCGACCATTTTTCTGCCGATGGATTTTTATTGAACTGTTCATCAGCCACGCCTTCCAGCATTTGCAACACCTCTTTGCGTTCATTTTCCAAAATTTCAAACTGTCGGATGAGTTTTTTGGGCATTTTTGTACCGGAAAAATCTTTGGTTTAAATCATTTACCATTCAATTTATACATTTTATTTTAATCGACAAGCATTTTAACTTCTACAGATGGAATACAGTATATCCTACTCTGCACCACACAAACAGCTGATTGATATAGAATTTTGGGCTGAAATCCAAGGCGAAGAAACTTTGGAGTTGAAGCTCCCTGCATGGAGGCCGGGTAGATATGAACTTCAAAACTATGCTTCACAAATACTTAATTTTAAAGCTGTTACAGAAAATCTACTGCCTTTAGAGTGGTATAAAACCGACAGAAATACCTGGTCGATAGTATGCAAATCGTTTAAAAAAATAAAAGTTAGTTATTCGTTTTATGCAAACAAAGCCGATGCAGGGGGCTCTTGGCTTGATGAAAATTTGCTATACGTCAACCCGATTAACTGTATTTTGTGTGTAAAGGGTAGGGAAGAGGCAAAATACAAATTGACATTGAAAATAGACAGCAGTTTCCGAATAGCTTCAGGACTGGAACAGCAATCATTGTCTTTGACGGCAGAAAATTATTTGCATTTGGTAGACAGTCCGTTTTTTGCTTCACCGAGTTTACAAAGCCATTCTTTTGAGGTCGATTCAGTAAAGTTTTCTTTACATTTTGCAGGAGAATGTCGCCCAGATTTCGAAGTGATAGAAAAGCAATTTAAGGCTTTTATCAATGCTCAAATGGCACTTTTTGGGTCGTTTCCCGAGAAAGACTATCATTTTTTGTTTTTGATATTGCCTTACAAGTACTATCATGGAGTAGAGCACCGAAATTCTACCGTAATCGTTTTAGGAAGCGATTCGCCAAACCCCGTTATCCCCTCGGAAACACTGGGGAATACTTTTTTGGGCATAAGCAGCCACGAGCTGTTTCATGCATGGAACATTTGTAAAATACGCCCCAAAGAAATGCTTCCCTACAATCTGGAACGTGAAAACTATTTTTCTACCGGATTTGTGGCCGAAGGTGTCACCACCTATTATGGCGACCTGATGTTGCTCCGTGGTGGAGTATGGGGCATAGAGCAATATTTTAAAGAGCTAAGCGACAATATAAATCTGCATTTTCACAATCAGGCAAGGAACAAGGTGTCGCTTTTGCAAACCTCAATCGATTTGTGGGTAGATGGCTATCAAAAAACGCACCCACACAGAAAAGTGTCGATTTATGATAAAGGCGCATTGGTGGCGTTCTTGCTCGATATTGAGATCAGAAAAGCTACCGAGAACAAATACAGCTTGGATGATGTTATGAGGGCACTTTGGCACGATTTTGCTTTGAAAAACAAGGGATATATTTACCAAGATTATAAAAATATAGTAAATACACTCACAAAATCGCCTTTAGAAAAATATTTTAGTGAGTGTATAGAAGGTACTATGCCTTTAGACCGATGGCTTGCTAAAGCACTCGATTACATTGGTTGTATTGTTTCTGTATCAAATTCGCCACTTGTACTCGAGTATAAATTTGGCCTAAAACTGCGCCAAGAAAACGACAAGGTAAGCGTCTTGCTTACCGAAAACGGCTCTCCTGCCGACAAAGTTCTGGCTCCACACGATGAATTGATTGAGGTAAATGGCAGCAATTTGCCCCAAGAATGGCAAAAGCTGCACGAAACTAATTCTTTGCAAATAAAGCTAAAACGTGCAGGAAAGGTCCTCAATAAAACTCTTTATGCCGATGGGGCAAGCTATTTCCCTGTCTACAACATTAGGCTGAATGAACAAAGAACGGAGCAACAAATAAAGAATTTTCTGAGCTGGAGCCGAAACACAAGCCAAAGATGAATCTGCCTATGGTTTTTCGATTCCTTCAAGCCATTGTCTGATAACAGTTTGCAACAATGGAGCTTTGGCTCGAGCATCGTCTATACCGGTCATTTTTACCATACGCCTGCTGTCGTTAAATTGACCTTCAAAAATATTTTGAGGGTCTGTCAAACGGTCTCCGGTCGGGAAAATCAGTAAAATTTCGTTTTTCCTATGCAGATTAAGTACTATCAAATCTCTTTTGTATTCTTTTGGGTTAAAATTTTTCATAACTCCTGTGTAATGAAATGCAGGAGAATTCCACTTGATGTGTTCAGCAATAGTGGAGTCTGTCGAGAGGATAATCTGTCTTAAATGGTTTATTACGTCCGTAAGTGGGTGTTTCACAGAGTTTAAGAGTACGTCCACAGAAGCAAACTCAGTTTTTTTAGTGCTCATTTGTCTTATATTGAGGTATTAATGCAGCAGTTGGTTGTTTCAAAATTAAAACTTTGAAAGTGTATTATTGAATATGTTTTAGTAAAAACTTTTCAGAAAAATACACCGTATGAATCTCCACTATTAAACCTTAAATCGATATATACCCAATGACTACCCTCGATATTCAGGCCACAAAAGAAACTCCTTCGGTGTTTTACAACACAGATACATTTACACTTGAGATTGAAGGACGCTCATACCCCGAAAATTCAAAGGCGTTTTACGAACCTGTAGTCGATTTTGTAAACAGCCTCAATCCTTCTTATGCTTATACTTTTAGGTTTAAAATGGATTATTTCAATTCATCTTCATCAAAAATGATTCTTGATCTCATGTTGGAAATGAAAAAAATGATTGAACACAACAAGGCTACTCAAATAGAATGGTTTTATGGCGAAGATGACGAAGATATGATAGATGCCGGAAACGAATATGAAGAACTTTTACAAATTCCTATCCAAAAAATAGAACGTGTGTTAGCTTAAATTGCTTTTTTTACTGCGTTTTGCAATAAATCTCCCTACATCTGCAAAGGTGTTTTTACTAAATTCAATTGTGAGATAGCCTTTCAGTCTGTATGGGTGTGTATTTTTTGCTTATTCTAAAAAATGTTTGGCACAGATAGCAGAATCTGCTATTTTCGCCACTATACACGATGTAATTTCACTCACCAAACCAAATTACTATATGCTAACAATGGATAAATTCAACTTCTCCGGCAAAAAAGCCTGTGTGAGAGTTGATTTCAATGTTCCCCTCGACAAATCTTTCAACATTACTGACGATACTAGGTTGCGTGCGTGCGTGCCCACCATCACAAAAATACTAAAAGACGGAGGCTCAGCCATATTGATGAGCCACTTGGGTCGCCCCAAAGAAGGACCGGAGGAAAAATACTCGCTTAAACACGTGGTAAAATGGCTTGAAGATGCTTATAAAACCAAAGTTCATTTTGCCGATGACTGCATAGGACAATCAGCTGTTGAACTTTCAGCGGCATTGAAACCGGGAGAAATATTGCTTTTGGAAAACCTGCGTTTCTACAAGCAAGAAGAAAAAGGCGATGAAGAATTTGCCAAGAAGTTAGCTTCATACGGCAATGTGTGGGTAAATGATGCCTTTGGAACTGCTCACCGTGCACATGCATCTACTGCTGTGATGGGCAAATTCTTGAGCGACAGGGTTTGTGGTTATGTGATGCAAGCCGAGCTAGACAATGCCAACAAAGTGCTAAACAATGCTGCAAGGCCTTTCACTGCTATCATGGGCGGTTCAAAAGTGTCCGACAAGATATTAATCATTGAAAAACTTCTTGATAAAGTAGATAATCTCGTCATTGGAGGGGGTATGACTTACACATTTGTGTTAGCTGAAGGTGGAAAAATTGGTAAATCTATCTCTGAACCAGATAAAGTGGAACTCACCAAGACGATTTTGGAAAAAGCCAAAGCCAAAGGAGTAAAATTGTATTTCCCTGTAGACAATGTGGTGGCCGATGATTTCAACAATAACGCAAACAGAAAAGTAGTAAGTAAAGGTGAAATACCCGATGGATGGGAAGGTCTTGACATAGGACCTGAATCGGTAAAAACATTCCAAAAAGTAGTAGAAGAATCTAAAACTATCCTTTGGAACGGTCCAATGGGCGTGTTTGAGTTTCCCAACTTTGCTACAGGTACCAATGCCATAGCCGATTCTGTTGTAAAAGCTACTGCCAATGGCGGATATTCTTTGATAGGTGGTGGCGATTCGGCTTCTGCCGTGAACAATGCAGGTTATGGAGACAAAGTAAGCTACGTTTCTACCGGAGGTGGAGCATTGCTTGAATACATGGAAGGAAAAGTGCTTCCAGGAGTGGCTGCATTGCAATAGTTACTTGCTATACTTTATAAGAAAAGGGCCAAATTGATGAAATTTGGCCCTTTTTTCTTGTCTTGCTATTTGTATTTTAATGACTTGCTGTGCTCGACACATATTTTACCAACAATCGCTTCGCAATAGGAAGCAGGCTTTCATCAAGCGGAATGGTGGTTTGTACTTCTACAAGATACGTTGCCGGATTGGGAAGCTTTTTATAGCGTTTTATGATATCTACTTTCATGTTTTCATACGAGTTGGCCACGCCCCTCCGCTGCGATTCCAAAAATCGGGTGTGAATGCCTCTGTATTTATCTCTCAAACTTTGGAAAATTGATATTTGATATTCGTATATACGAGTAATCTTGGAGTCTTTTTCTGCCACAAACATGTAGCCTTCGTCAGGATACAATGGCGATAATCCTATAGGAGCTATATTCATTTTGCTTTCAAAATACTCATATAAGCTTTTTCCTTCGGTTAAATAGGCTTTAAATTCAGGCAATGAAAACGAGATGATGTCTTCTATTTCGCTCATCATTTCATCATCGTTCACTATTTTTTCATATACCATTTGCAATTTCTCAAAATCGGGCTGGGTGAGCCTTTCCGGAAATGCACTTCGTATCATCTGCTTGTTTTCTTTTAATATCAATAGATTTTGATAGTGGAAAATAAGGTCGGAAAGCACAGGGTAAAGCTTCTTTTCTTTGAATTTTGATTTTACATCTTGCAGATAAGCCAACAGCACATATTTTTTATACTCAAAGTCGATTAAGCCCTCTGTGAGCCAGTTGTTGCTAAGTGTTTTCATCGGCATTTAGATACTCCTTCCCCCTGTCGGAGCACAGATTCAAATGGTACTTTACCAAGTTTGAGGGGTATGCAAAACTTGATTTGTTTAAATTCTCGATATAAAGCGATTGATTGTAAACCGAATCATATTCTATTAACGAAAACTTAATAAAAAGTTAACACATAGTCAAGTATTTAGAGGAAAAATATTGAACTATACTTTGTCGTTCATCTTAAAATGCAAAAAATACCTTCATACCGCTGGCATGATTAAAGCAGCTACTTTATTTAAGAAATTTATCAGACTTTAATCTCACCCCAACATCTTAAAAAAATCTCTTCGATCTCTGCCCCTCTTCGAGAGAATAAAGAGAGATAAGTGTTATAAATCTTAAGTAAGTGACATTGAATCAAAAATGTTAATTATTGGTCATCTGTCGTAGCAATGCATTGATGGCCGGATTAAAAATGTCTGTGAGCAACGAGGGAAATATCCCCAATACAATGATAAAAATGATGAGAGGTATAAATATAAAAGCCTTAAAAAGCGATAAATCTTTCAAAGACCAAGTAGAATCTCTAAGTTCAAATTTCCCAAAGAACATGCGCTGAAGCGTCCATAAATAATAAGCAGCAGCCAACACCAGTCCAAACGATGCCGCTATGGCAAACCACTTAGGCAGCAAGGCAGATTTGAACGCACCTAAGAAAACCAAAATTTCAGCCACAAACCCTGATAGCCCCGGTAAGCCCAGCGAAGCAAAAAAGGTGACAACTGTTATTAGTGTGTATCTAGGCATTGTTGTAGCCAAGCCATGATAGTGCTGTATAGTGCGGTCATGTGTTTGTTCATAAAGCACTCCTGCTATCAAAAATAGTGAAGCTGAGATAAATCCGTGGCTTACCATTTGGTATATCGCCCCACTCATGCCCTCCACTGTAAGGGAAGCCATACCTAGCAGCACAAAACCCATGTGTGAAACCGATGAGTAGGCTATCATTTTCTTTAAATCGGTTTGAGCTAAAGCGCAGTAGCCTGCATAAATAATGGATAGTACACCCATAAAGCCTATAAAAGCAGCAAAAAACGCTGCTTCTGTCGGAAAAATCGGGTATGCAATTCTCACGAGGCCATATCCTCCAATTTTTAATAAAATAGCGGCTAAAATAACAGATACAGGTGTAGGCGCTTCCACATGGGCATCGGGTAGCCAAGTGTGAAAAGGCACCATAGGAAGTTTGATGGCAAACCCTATGAATAAAAGTAAAAACGCCAATTGGCGATAGCTGAATCCAAATAACCCACCAATAGAATCGGGGTGAAGTATGGAGTCGGGAATGAAAAATTTAGGGTTTGAAAGGTATTCAAGCCTAAATGTATGTACAAACTGGTTGTGTTCGGTCACGAAAATAGTTTCTACAGGGTCTACCACAGACATGTAGAGTGCTATCATGGCTATGAGTATAAAAACGGAACCCAACAAAGTGTATAGAAAAAACTTAATAGATGCATATTCTCGTCTTGGACCGCCCCACATACCAATCAAAAAATACATAGGCAAGAGCATAAATTCAAAAAATAAATAAAATAGAAAAAAATCGAGCGCTAAGAAACACCCGTTGATAGTGCCACAGAGGAGCAATAAGATGGAGTAATAACCTTTTTGGCGCTGGTCTATAGTGTATGAAGCCAAAGTGGCACATATAAATATTATTCCCGATAATATTAACAGTGGCATACTTATCCCGTCTACACCCAAGGCATAGTCTATCGAAAGTCTGCCAAGCGAGCCCAAATCAAGCGTAATCCAGTCATATTTTTCAAAAAACTGATATCCTGAAGCTGATGAACTGAAGTTTAAGAATAGTAGGCCAATAAAAGCCAGCTCAACAAACATAGCCGCTACAGAAACTGCCCGAAGCCACTTGGATGGTACGGCAAGAATAGCCATAGCACAAACAAGGGGGAAAAATACGATGACACTAAGTATTGGCACTAGCTAAGTAAGTGTGGTTCTTTTTTTGTAAATATATTATCAGACTACAAAGCTAATACAGAACTAAAAAAAATCTAATCTCGGCTGTATTTTAATATGAAATGGATTAAAAAACTTTTTTCAAAAAATAATAAACAGAAAAGCCCGGCAGAAACTGCCGGGCCTTTGCATAAACTATAAACCTAAACCTATGAACTTACTCTTTAATATTTTCTAAGCAGCTTTACCAAAAGCATTTTGCTTGTATTCTTCCAATTCTTGCCTTAGTGCAGCTATCTCTTGCAGATAATCACTTTCTTTGCGGTGCATTTCCTCTTGTGTTGCTTGCAGCTCTTCCATATTTTGACGCATTTCTTCTTCCTGTGCACGCATTTCTTCGGTCTGTTGTTGCGATATTTCGAGCAACTGCTTGGTTCTGTCGTTGACCTTCACCCCTGATATCGATGAAGCTATGCTCTCTGCCAAGCGCTCTACAAACTGAATTTCATGCTCTTTGAACTCGTTGAATGAAGCCAATTCAATCACTCCTTCTATTTTTTCGTTCACTATCAAAGGCACTATTAACACACTGCCGGGAGCGGCTTCACCTATCCCTGATGTTATGGTCATATAATCCTCCGGAATGTCGGTCATATATATTGTAGACTTTTCTATAAAGCATTGTCCTGCCAAGCCTTCTCCCAATTCTATGCGTTTTTCTACAAATTTCTTTTTGTCATAAGCATAGCACGACAACATTTCCAAATGCAAATCATTTTTATCGGCATCGTTGTAGATAAATACCCAGCCTTGGTTAGCGTCTAAGTATTTTACTAAGTTTGAGATGAGTGCATCGGCCAATTTTTTCAAGTCTTTGTCTGCTCTTAAAATTTCAGCAAATTTTGCCATCCCTTCTGTAGCCCAATTACGTTTGGCATCTTCCTCTGCAGCAGATTTCAAATTATCAATCATTTTGTTCACAGCTTTCGACAACTGGTCTTTATCGCTCTTAACAATGGCTTTTTTAGAAAAATCTCCGGCTGCTATGGCTGTGCATACATTTGTAATGTCTTTTTGAGATTCAACCACTCGTTCGAAAGCAGAGTTCAGTTTATTGATTTCTCTAGTTGAAGTCGCCACTTGTTGCAGTGCAAAATCTCCCACCGCTACTTTATCGGCCACTTCAGTAATTTGTTTCACAGGACGAATGAGGCTACGTGTAAGGTAGATTATCATTGCCACTATTACTAACAAAAACACTGCACCTGTAGCTAATTGTTTCAGCATCTCAATTTTTGCTCCCGATGTAAGTACATCCATCGGCACTGTGATAATAACTTGCCAAGGCTCGGTAGATTTGCCTAAGTACATGGGTACATGTGTACGCATTACTCCCTCTTTTATGTCTATTCCCGATTTGTCTAGCCCTGCTTTCTCTTTCGAATAGCCTTCAAACAGCGAATCGATATTCTTACCTGCCAGTTCGGAACGACCTGTGGAAGCTACCACTGTCCCATCATAAGACATAACCGTGATTTTGCCTTCGTTATTATATATATTTATTTGGTCTACCCAATTTTGAATCCAGTCTACACTTATGTCTGCTGCTGCAATTCCGTAAAATTTGTCATTTTTAATTATCGGAGTTATCATCGACACCATCATGATTTCTTTTCCGTCAATAGGATATTTGAATGGACCAAACACCAACTCTTTTTTGCTTTTTCTAGGAATCAAATAGAAATCCCCATCTCCCTCTTTTTCATAATTCATCACGGGCTCACATATATACCCGTTTCCGGTGCGTATCCAGTAGGGGATAAATCTACCGGTAGAGTCGTGGCCTGTTGTGCTTACATATTCTGCATCTTTGCCATCAAATGCGTTGGGTTCCCATAGTGTCCATGTTCCCAATAAATCTGTGTTGCTGGCCAATACATCTTTTAAAATATTATTGGCAGTTTCTCTCGATATTTTATTTTGATTGTTGGTATTGGTGTTACTTTCAAAAGTATTTGCCAAAGTATTGGTTATCACCAAGGTGTTTTCCAATTCAGACTTAAATCGCCCTGCATAATCATGTGCCATAGAAAGCGTATTGTCTTTGGCTGAGGCTATCTCAGATTCTTGCAGCGTAAGGATGGAGCGACCTACCATGGCTGCCACCAACACAAAACAAACGATGCCCACCAGTGCCGATATCTTGAAACTAATGGTATTGAATTTTTCAGGTAAACGTATCATAACGGGTTTATAGTTGAATGTGTAAAATCAAATTACACTGCAACAATACGGCCCTTGTGAATATTATATAAGTGAAAATGAGTAAGTGGATTGAGAAATATATCAGACGGGGAAAATATTGATTAAATGGAAGAGAGAAAAAATCATTTTTTGAAAAACTAGCTGATAATAAAACTTCTCAAACTCACCGAAGCCATCTGCATTTCTTCATGAATAAACTTGACTTGTTCCTCTTTCCCTTGCAAGCCCAAGGTGTACATGAGTGGATAATAATGATCGGGTGTAGGAATAGAATTGTGTGCTGCCGTTCCCAAATTTTGCCAATTAAGGAGCGGTTGATGGTTTTTTTCTAAGAGATATTTTTTGGAAAGCTCGTCAAACTCAGTGGCCCATTCGTAGGGTGTGGGTTCTTTTTCTTGCCATTTAATAGCTCTGAGATTGTGAACAATGTTGCCACTGCTGATAATCAAAAGCCCTTTTGAACGCAAATTATCAAGTTCTTTTGCCAATTCGTAATGATATGATGCCGGTTTTGAATAATCGATACTCATTTGAAATACAGGAATATCGGCTTTGGGGTAGATGTGTTTCAATATGGTCCATGCACCATGGTCCAGCCCCATCTCATGGTTGTGGTGCACAGTAGTGGTGGTAATGGCTTTTGCTACTTCTTTTGCAAATTCAGGTGCTCCGGGCGCAGGATATTTCACCTCAAAGAGTGCTTGAGGAAATCCTCCAAAATCGTAAATGGTTTCAGGATTTGGATTTATGCTCACATGAGTGCCGGTAGTGAGCCAATGCGCAGAAATTACCAAAATAGCATTGGGGCGCTCCATATTTTGTCCCAATTGATTAAGATGAAGCGTAAAAGCATTATTGGCCAACGCATTCATAGGGCTGCCGTGCCCTATAAACACAGCTGGAAGTTTATCAGACTTCGTGTTACTAAGAAATGCGAAAATGTCGCTGGGTTTCAATACCGATGCCATAGCTACTCCTTTTGCTGCTAATTGTATAAAATGCTTTCTGTCCACCGGAGGTTTGTTTTTACATTAAACAAATTCATGTGTGTTTCAAAGCAAACAAAAAAAGTTGATGTCAAAGTTCAGCTTACTTAAACAAACCATAGCGGAATATGCAGTAAATGGCTCTAAAGCCATCTTTCCAATTTATTTTTTTACCTTCTGCATAGGTGCGTCCGTAGTACGAAATTCCTACTTCATATATTCTTATGTTCGGGATTCTCGAAATTTTGGCTGTTACTTCGGGTTCAAAGCCAAATCTTTTTTCTTTCAAGTCGAGCGACTGTACCATTTCGGTACTAAAAAGTTTGTAGCAAGTTTCCATATCCGTCAAGTTGAGGTTGGTGTTCATGTTACTCAAAAATGTAAGCACTTTGTTGCCAATGCTATGCCAAAAAAATAGAATTCTGTGGGGTTTGCCTCCCATAAATCGTGACCCATATACCACATCGGCAAAGCCGTTAACAACAGGTTTTAGCAAAATATTGTACTCTTCTGGGTCATATTCCAAGTCGGCATCTTGGATGATAAGATACTCACCTGTGGCTTTTTTTATTCCTGTGTGCAAAGCCGCTCCTTTGCCTTTGTTTACTTCATGCTTTACATATTGGATGTTCAAACCACTATTTTCGGCCATATATGCTTTTATGGCTTCCTCAGTGTTGTCTTTTGAACAATCATTAACGATTATGATTTCTTTTTCAATATTATCTAGTAATACTACTGCTTTTACTTTATTCAAAATCAAATGAATAGTCCTCCCTTCGTTATATGCAGGTATGATGATAGAAAGTTTTCTAAATGCCATTGAAATATATATTGTACAGCAAAGTAAGTACAAATATTTATAACTCTTTATGATAAATTGATTTAAACGGGTATCCTTCATCTCATTCTTGGTAGGTTCAATGTTTATATGTTATTTTTGATTTCTCTGAGTGAAAAAATATAACAGAGATGGTCATATGCGCTCGATTGCAGAAAAAGTTTACTATTACCTACTTCCCATAGCCCTTTTGGTTTCTACAGTGGCAGTTCATTTGGCGGGCAAGCATATTGCATTTACAAATATTTCGCTTGGAGTTCTCACCGGTTTGGTTGTTTTGAAGTATGTTTTCAAGAAAGCATACCAGCAAAATGTGCCGATAGATATTTCTGTCTCCATACTTTTATCTTACGTGGTTTTTTCTTTGGGAGTCTTTATTTCAAATTCTAATTATGAAGAAACTTATTTCAGTGTGAAACGGTGGCTGGTTTGGCCACAAATTCTATTGATTTTTTACCTTCTACCCATTCAAAAACGCCATACATATTTAGGAATGTTAGGTGTATTTGTTGCTTTTTTATTTTTTGTGGATTTATATGTCTTTTATAAGTATATACATCTCATAGTTATTAACAAAGGGAGCGACTTGCCTTCTGAAAGTTGGGTTAATTTTATCGATTTGATGAGAAGTTATATAATTCCATTTCGCTATTACCATCATTTTTTGGCATTTATGAACATATTTGGACTGGGAGTTGTGTGGTTTTTGAGTAAAAAATCAAATATTAGTAAGCTTGTTTGGCTTTTTGTAGGGTGTGTATACATAGCAGCTATTCATTTTTTGGCTGCAAGAATGGCCATATTTACTTTTTATGTCATTTGCTTGTTTTGTATCTATTTTTATGGGTTAAAAAAGCTAAAATATGGAATGCTAGTAGGGGCAATATCAGCACTTATTTTTGCTGTAGTGCTGTCAGTTTTTGTTAATCTGATTCCTACACTCAATTTAAAATACGCTAAGCTAAAAGAGGAAATTAGTTTTTATAAATCATCGAGCTACGAACAAATATTAAACGGCCCCGATTACAGACTTAAAGGATATTTTAATGGAATAGAGGTGCTAAAAGACAATCTTTGGGTAGGTGTGGGTTTAAATAATATTGGCAAAACTTTCTCAGGTACTACTTGGCCTTTGAACAATTATTTGTATTTGGCAGTGGCTTTGGGTTTACCTGTAGCAATTTTGCTTTTTTTATGTCACTTTTACCCTGCCGTGCGTGCACGAAATACCGACACAGGCAAATTAATACTCTTATTTTATGGCACACATTTCTTCTATAGCTTTACTGATACTAGCCTTATGTTGAGAGACTCACTTTTGTTTTTTTGCTTTTGGTCAGTGGCTTTACAGCACCTTGACTTTGTGTTTGAAAAAACAAACTAGAAACCAATATTGTATTTTCCCAAACAGTCTTTTTCCGGCTACATCATCTCACACTAAAATTATTTATCGTTTGTAGCGAGTGCTTTGAAAAATTTTTCATTTGCTATGTATAAATTTGCTAAACAAACGGGTTTTCAAATTAGATTTACCAATAAACCATGTTTTTTAAAAACGTATGAAATATTTCCTTCAATTCTGTAGAATAGCTGTTGGCTGTCTTTTCATTTTCTCGGGTGTTATCAAACTTAATGACCCTGTGGGCACTCAAATTAAAATGGAAGAATACTTCGAAGTATTCGGAACCCATTTTATGATTCCTTTGGCTTTGTATGTAGCAGTATTTATGTGTGTAGCCGAGGTGGCACTTGGTTTTGCGCTGCTGTTTTTCTATCGTATGCGATATACAGCCACTGCACTTCTAGCGTTAATTGTGTTTTTTACTTTTCTCACTTTTTACTCAGCTTTTTTCAATAAAGTAACCGATTGTGGCTGCTTTGGCGATTTTATCAAGCTCAAACCTTGGACTTCTTTTTGGAAAGATATCGTTCTCACTATACTTATTCTGCCCCTTTTTATTTACAGAAATAAGCTTACTGCCGGATTTGATAATAAAAAGGGCGATATTATTGTAGGTGTAGGAACATTAGCATCGCTTTGGTTTGCCATTTATTGCATTATGCATCTTTCCGTGTGGGATTTCAGAGCTTACAAGGTAGGGGCAAATATTCCTGCTCTCATGCAGCCTTCTTGCACACCGAAATACAGCTATGTCATGATAAAAGATGGAAAAGAATACACCTTTGATGCTTACCCAACCGATACCACCTATCAGTTTAAAGACATGATTCTCACCAATCCGGAGTGTATGCCAAAAATCACCGACTATAGTTTGTGGAACGATGAAGGCGACTACACCAAGCTGTCTTTTGAAGGTAAAAAGCTATTTATTGTGATATTAAACACAGCCAAGGCAAGCGATGCACACATTAACGAAATCAAAGCGTTGGTTCAAAACTGTGCCAATACAGATATTTCGCCTATTCTTGTCACTTCGTCAGACAAAGCCTCCATTGAGGCATTTGGAGATAAATATGGCCTAAATATTCCTTATTACTTTGCTGATGGCGTAGTGATAAAAACCATGATTCGTTCCAATCCAGGCATTATGTATTTGGAAAACGGCACTGTCAAAGGCAAATGGCATCACAATGATGTGCCTAAGATAGAGGAAGTGTTGAAACTATAAGATATATTTACCGAAAAGTGCTAAAATTCATTTCCAAGCGTCTCTACTATGGTTTGCTCGTGTTGATGGGCGTAGTTGTCGCTGTTTTTTTTATTTTTCACGCCCTCCCTGGCGACCCTGTATCCATGATGGCCGGGCAGCGCACCGATGTGTCTACCAAAGAGGCCATTATGAAAGATTTAGGACTTGACCAGCCACTCAGAAAACAATTGGTATATTATTTTAACGATTTGAGCCCCATTTCATTTCATGCCAACACGGAAGAAAATCAAAAAAAGTATGGCTACTTGTCATTGATTTCTACCGAAAAGACAAGTTTGGTGTTGAAGATACCTTATTTAAGGCGCTCATTCCAGTCAAATAAAAAAGTTTCTGAAATTATATGGGAGCACTTAGAAGGCACATTTTGGCTTGCCTTATCTTCGATGATATTTGCTACATTTTTGGGTATTCTCATGGGAATAGTAGCCGGATTAAATCAAAACACTTGGATTGACCATAGTTTATTGAGTTTTTCAGTCATTGGAATTTCTGCTCCATCGTTTGTTGCGGCCATTCTTATGGCCATGTTTTTTGGTTTTTATTGGGCGGAATATACAGGCCTTAACATCACGGGTCAACTGTGGGTTACAGATTCCATCCATGGCAAGCAGCTCGAACTTCGCAACCTTATTTTACCTACTGTCACTTTGGGGTTACGTCCATTGGCTATCATCGTTCAGCTCACGCGCAGTTCAATGCTTGAAGTTTTGTCGCAAGATTACATACGAACTGCAAAAGCCAAAGGATTGCAAAAATTTACTGTTATTTATAAACATGCGCTTAAAAATGCACTTAATCCTGTGATCACGGCTGTGTCAGGCTGGCTGGCATCGCTTATGGCAGGGGCCTTTTTCATCGAATATATCTTTAATTGGAAGGGAATAGGCATGGTTACTATTAAAGCGGTGGAAAATCTTGATTTTCCTGTCGTGATGGGTTCAACATTATTCATTGCTCTTATTTTTATATTCATTAACTTGCTTGTGGATATACTTTATGCTGTAGTTGACCCTCGAGTGAGGCTCACTTAGCCTATATATTCACCAAATTTTCAAAATATATTACGCAATACGGTGGTTACATTTTGTAGATTTGGGATAATATAAAGTTACTTTTATTTATATAACCAGTATATAAGCATGGCTTTGTTCCTCAGAGATAGTGAGGTGATAGATTTAATCAAAAAAGGCGATGAACGCGCCCTTGATTATCTATACAAGAAAAACTATAAAATGATGGTGAACCTTATTGTCAAAAACAATGGCACTGAGGAAGAAGCTAAAGACATATATCAAGATGCCCTTATCGTATTTTGGCAGAAAACCACCAGTGGCGAACTGGTGATGACTTCCAAGATAAGCACATACTTATATAGTATTTGTCAAAACCTATGGCGCAAGGAGTTGGAGCGAAAAAGCCGATACTCAAGCGAAGAGGCCGATAAAGGTGAATCTACCGATAATGTAGAGAAAGATGAGCGGGTAAGAATCATTCATCAGTGCTTGGCACAGTTGGGCGATTCCTGCAAAAAAATTCTTTACTATTATTATTTTGATGAGCTTTCTATGAACGATATAGCAGAAAAGATGGGTTTCGCCAACGCTGACACTGCTAAAACAAAAAAATACAAATGCAAACAGGAATTTGATAAATTAATTAAATCAAAATTTTCATCGTCCGACTTCTTAGATTAGTTCATACCATGATTAACAATATTGACGATACCATAGAATTGTATGTAAAGGGCAAGCTCACTGGGCCTGCACTTTTTGAGTTTGAGCAACAAATGGCTGCCGATAAACAATTGGCAAGCGAAGTAGCTCTCCAAAAGCATGCAATATCTGCCATACAAGAAAGCCGCAGATTGAGCCTTAAAGCTCGCTTAAATAATATACCTGTAAGTACTGGTTCTACTTCAGGTTCAGGAAATAGCATTTCGAACTTCTCGAAATTTTTCAGCATAAAGAGTGCAGCAGTAGTAGTTGCTACCGTTGGTGTGGGGATAGGGGCTTTTTTCTTTACTCAAAACCAAATAGATGTAGCTGAAAATGTGTCGGAAAATTCTCTTGAAAATGTAAATCCCGATACTGCAATGCTTCTTAACAGTGGTTCTGTAGCCACGTCTACAGCGCCTGCCGTTGCTGAAACCGATGATTACAAACCCGAAAATACAGCACCAACAAATACAACTTCACAAAGCCAAAGTGTTTCTACGATAGAGAATTCCACTTCATCTGCTCCCAAAGCACGCAAGATTAGTGCCAATGGAGAGGCTATGCTTGACCAAAAGTTTGAAGACGGAAGCGATGGAGAAGTGGCTACTGAAGAAGTGTCTGCTCCCAAAAACACAGTGGCTTCAGAAGACACAAAAAAGAAATCGGAAGTTGACATCAAGAATATTTCAGACGGCAAATACAATTTTCACTACATGCTCAAAGAGAATACTTTGTTCTTGTATGGAAGTTTTGATGCCACACCTTACGAAATTTTGGAATTTAACGAGCGCGAAGGCCAATCTATATACTTATACTACGACAATTCGTTTTTTGAACTGAAAACAGCAGAGGTGAAACCTGCAAAACTTAAAAAGATTACCGATGAAAAATTGGTAGCAGAGCTTACAGAAGCTAGGAACAAAAAGCATTAATATATTCTTCAATTTTAGTTTTGATATTTTGATAGGCCGAAAAACCATTTTCGGCCTTTATTTTTGTATTAGTTTTTCCAAATAGAGTTCAAATGCCATTAGAAATCAAAGAAATCAACCATGTATCGCTTTGGGTAAGCAATGTGAGCCAAAGTGTTAACTTTTATAAAAATATGTTGGGTTTGGAGCAACTCCAAAATCGCCCTGCTTTTGATTTTGATGGCGCTTGGTTTGCCCTTGGAGAGAGGCAACAATTGCATATACTTGAAGGCAGAACAGGCGAGACAAACCACTCGCACTCACGTAGAAATCATTTTGCGCTAGAAGTAGAATCGTTGGCAGCAGCTGAGGCATTTCTAAAAAATCAAAATATAAGTTATATCGGCCCAAAGCCGCGCCCCGATGGCGTGATGCAAATCTTTATTCAAGACCCTGACGGATACTGGCTTGAACTGACAGAATTGTCAAAAAATAAGAATTAATATTAGTAGCCCAAATAGAACCCATTTTACAAATCCAAAATCGGAGTGAGCTATCATTGTTTTTACTTTTGTCATCAATGTGGTAGAATTTGTGGGCAATTATACTCATTAAATCTTATTTAGTTTCAAAAAAATATAAAAATTATACAATATTTTCAATTTTACTTTTTTTTGAAATGAGTAAAGAGCTGTGGTTTTATTGGTAATCTCCATAGAGTGAGCATCGTTTAATCACTATTGGGTAAGAATTTAAATTGTTTATTATGGGTGGCTTACAATTTTTTTACTTCAAAAATGAAACAAATTTTCAAATAAACAGTAGGCGCAAAAGCAAAAAACATTTTAAACAATTTTATTTATTTCTTACTGTAATTTTTTTTCTATATTTCGCTATTATATATTTGGCATGAATAAAATTCATTATAACCCTAAAAGTTATGTCAAATAATATTTACAAAAGCATCGCGTCATTATTTTTTGTTTGCTCGTTTTTTTTGTTTGCTCAGTCGCAGAGCATTACCATTACCAGCCCTACACCGGCTTCTACATTGCAAAGTTGTGAAGAGTATGAAGTAAAATGGACAAATACCGGAACTATTAACAATGTAAATATTGATTATTCTTTTAATGGTGGACAAACTTGGAAGTCTTTAGCTTCATTTATTACAAATACAGGTTCTAGATATGTAATCGTTCCTTCTTTGGCTTCTGCCACCAATCATACACTTAGAATAAGAGACTCATACAACTCATCTGTTTTTGCTACAGTGGCAGGTTTTACTATTCAAAATAGTAGTACAAACAAGTTGAGATTTACTGGGCCTTTGAACTATGGTCAACCTTTGGTTTACAATTCGGGCTCGGGCTTTAGTTTGCAATATAACCAATCAGAAGTATGTGTATCTGAAATTGAAATCACGCTCTCTACAAATGGCGGTGTGGATTTTAATATTTCTGTAACTGGCAAAATTAATACCAGCAATGGTAGTTATTATTATACAGTTCCGGCCGGAATGAATAGTAAAAACTGCTATTTCAAAATACAAGACACAGGAAATCCGGCCAATTTTGATGTTTCAGAGCGTTTTGAGCTTATTACACCTATATCGTTTTTTGAGCTTCTACCTGCAGCAAGCGGCTCTACATATTCACTTTGTAACTCTATTAGTCTCTATTACCGCGGTACAGCTTCTCAAAACTATGTAATTGAATACTCTTTACAAGGTTCGGGTGTTTGGAGGAGTGCAGGCTCGTATTGGGGGAACACATCATCAATAGCACAGGTTTATAATTTCGCTGTAAAATCTACTACTGGCACATACATCACCAGGGCTTATGTGTCTGGAAATCCATCAACAAGTATTTTAGGCCCTTCTTTTCAAGTGCAGAATGGCACACCTTCATTGATTATTACCAATCCCACGGGAACACAATCTTACACCCTTGGTCAAACATTAGGCATAAGCTTTCAAGCTGTTTGTACAGACATAGTTCGATTAGATATTTCTTCTGATGCAGGGCAAACTTGGGTAAACTATGTAAATAACCAAGGGAATAGCGGATATATAAGTATGACAATCCCTACATCGTTTTCAGGAAATTATTTGGCTCGTGTATACGATGTGGCTAACCCCACTGTAGAATCTATTATGCAGTTTGTGGTTATTCCGCCTTCGCTCACTGTCTTGTCTACTTCCACAGGGCTTACTTGTGCAAATTACAATATTCAGTGGAGTACAAAAGGTATGTCCAGCAATACATTTAATTTAAGCTACTCCACCAATGGCGGTTCTACTTATATTCCTATAGCCAACAACCAGTTTGTGAGTGGTGCTGTTAAAAACTACACATGGAATGTGCCAAGCACTTTGAGTGGTGCTGTGAGGCTTAGGGTGATGGAGGTGAATAGTTCGATATCGGGTGTTAGAGATATTGCTATCAACAATTATCAAGGAAATATCACGGCCGTAAGCTACGATGCGGGTAATCAACAGCCATGCAATTACTCCATTAGTTGGACAGGTACGGCTTGTGGATACAATGTGTACTTCACACCCGATAATGGCAACACTTTATATACCCTTCAAACCAATACTACCGGTAACAATCTATACATAACTGAAATACCTACTTCGCTCACCGGAATTGCGCACAAAGTCTTAGTTAGGAGTGCTACTCATCCAACTGTGTCGTTTTTGGGTACTAATATTGTTACCTTCTCGGGAGCTACTGCCATTACTAATGTTTTTCCAAGCAGTGGATCATATACCGGAAATAATTATGTATCACTCTCATGGTCGCGCCCTATATGCAAAATACCTAATGTAAATGTAGAGTTGAGTACCAATGGCGGAGTCAACTTTTTCACCGTAAGTACAAATAACGATAACAACAGCTATTTTTATTTGCTACCCAACATCAACACGAATCAGGCAAGAGTAAGAGTGACATCTACAATAGACCCTACTATTTCTGCAATAGGAAGTAATTTTACCATAACATCACAAGTAGTAGTGAGTCCTCAAATAGTTTCCATCACCTCGGCATTGAATACATTGACAGGAGGGAATTCCTTTAATCTTGTTGTAAATAGAAATGAAACAACTAATCGCAGTACGGCACTCGAAATCAGTTTTGACAATGGAGCTATTTGGCACAGAATCAGTAATCCGAATATATCCGGCTTGAATCCAAGCATCAATTTTACTGTTCCTCCTGTGGCTACCAATCAGGCAAAATTGCGGTTATTTTATCAAGATATGCCAAATGTGAAAATTGTAAGCACTACATTCACTATCGTAGATAATATAATATTCACTAGCATATATAATATTCCTACAGCAATCGCCAAAGATGCGGCACAGTACATTTATTTTAATCCTAATAGTAGTGCTATAATTCCCTATGTAGATGTAGAGCTGTCTACAAATGCAGGGGTGGACTTTTTCCCTTTGTATACCAAGTTGCGAAACCAAGGGAACTTTTTGTACTCAAATGCAGAAGGCTATGTAAGTGCTGATGCTCGCTTTAGGGTGAGAAATTCGGCAAAGCCTTCGGTGTTGATTACCAGTACGGGTTTTGCTTTGGTAAATTCAGCCCTCATTACGATCACATCTGCGCCAACTACGCTTACATCGTGTATGAATGTGTCTCTTGATTTTCGTTTTGTGGACAACGGCCAATTTTATTTTGATGTGGATTATACCGATGATGGCGGTGTGTCATGGAATAAATTGGTTACAAATCAATATTTGAGTGGCTTTCCTGTTTATAATTTGCAATTTCCTGCACCATTGGTTTCTTCTGATAAAAATGTAAAATTTAGAGTGTACCAAAGCGGTTTGCCCGAAACATTAAGGGAAACCGGAAATATATTCGTATATGCCAATTTGCTTGGAGGACTATCTTTCGCCAGACCTACAGCCTCTGATATTTTCACCTCCACTAATGCTGAAAATATTCAATGGTTGACTACAGGTGCGGGCTGTACAGTAAAAAATGTAAAAATCGAATACTCACTCGATGGCGGTAGTTCATTTACAGTCATTCGCAGCAATGTACCTGTTTCCTTATCACCATCTTCGTTAAGCTGGTTTGTACCTGGTGGTTCTAATACTTCTACAGCTGTATTGAAAGCATCAAGTGTTCAATATCCTTCTATTAGCACCACTTCGCAAAACTTTTCTATTTCAGATCCATTTTTAATAATAAGTGTGCCGAGCTTGGTAAACTATAATTCATCTAGTGCTTATGCTATTATATATGGTGGGCAGCCGACTTCTACATATTATTATCGCTACTATTCTATAGATGGCGGTTCTACGTGGGTTTATCTCACTGGTTCAAATATTTCATCGGGAAGCGGAAGAACAAATTCCAATTGGACTACACCCAATGTAAATTCGTTTACCGGTGCTTTGCTGGGGCTTCATAGAGAATATAGTTTATCACACAGCAATATGGAAATTGTGAGTAGTCCTTTTACTATTACTTCGCCTATCATCACTATGTCTACGCCCGGTTTGGGGCAAGAAATCCAGTCAAGTTCAACATTGATTACACCAGTATCTTTTACTTTTTCGGGTTGGACAAGTTCACAAACCATGTATCCTTATTATATATTAAATGGTAATGAGGCTGGTGCAACTAGAATTACAAGCTATAGTAGGAACTTTTCAGGGTCGGGCTTTGATTCTTTCACATGGACACTTCCCAATGTGGCCACTACCACTTCTGCCATTATTGGTTGGGGAAATAATAGCACCTCATTGGTAGGTTCTTCACGTAAAATATACGGTCATCAGTTCACTTTGGTACCACCTGTTAACAACGTAGTTACAGTAACTGCTACCAATGCAACCTTTGGTATGTGTCAAGGCCGCCAAGTGGTATTGACTTTTGGTGGTTCTGGGGTGTACAATGCAGGAAATAGATATGTAGCCGAAATTGTATCGTCAAATGCAAGTGCTGTAGGCACAGGCTACTATGCAGGTGAAATAGCTTCAACATTAACTTCCGGAGTAATCACTATCACTACACCCAATGTAGGGTATAGTGGTTCATGGGTTTTGAGGGTGTACTCAACTGCTCCGCAAATTACCAATGTAAACAACTTGAAATTTCAAGGAATTACTTTTGGGTCAAATTCTTGTATCACGGCAAATAACAATAATGCTCTTTTGAGTATAGACGGAATAGGCACTTTACCGCTTGCCGGAAGCATCGCTTACCAAATTAATACTACTTTTGCCGGTGGCAATCAGTTTATTGCCCAACTTTCAAATAGCATTGGCGGCTTTAATTTCCCTATTAATATCGGAAGTGTCTCAGGCACAACTGCAGGTAGTATCCCTGTAAATATTCCAACAGGATTAGCAACGAGTTCAAACTATCAAATAAGAGTAGTTTCTACAAATCTGCCTACAACCAGCTCTCCCACGGTTCAGTTTACTATTAATAATGCTTATATTGACGTATGGAGCATAGCAGGTAACAACTTCTGTCCTGGTTCTAATTTCTCAACTATTTTTGATGCTGATGGCGATTTCTTGACAGGAAATCAGTTTAGAGTAGAGCTCTCAAACAGCTCGGGCAATTTCCCAACAGGTACTTTCATAGGTTCTTTAAGTGATGATATGGGTGGAATAGATTTAGTAGCAAACTCTACCATTCCTTCGTCTATTGCTAATTCGAATTTCTACAGAGTAAGGGTTCAGTCTACCAATCCATTCTCAAATACTTCTTTCGACAGAGAATCGCCTTATTTTAGAACTTTCTCTAGTTGTTATAACACTATTTCAGCCAGCGCAGGTCCTTATTTTGCAGGTGCTACTTTGAGGGTAAATATCACCCCTAATGTTACTTTTGGTGGCGGTAACATCTACATAGCGCAACTTTCCGATGCTTCGGGTAGCTTTGCCAATCCTCAGTTTGTAGGCTCTGTAGCGGGTACTTCTCTGGCTACTATCACGGGTGTGATTCCCGCTCTTTCCAGTGCAGGTTCTAACTTCTCTGTGCGAGTGGTTTCTACCAATCATCCATCTACTTCGAGTGGATTTTTCTTAGGTATTGTTAATCCTTTGCAAATCACCATGTCGCCTTCTATAAATGCGAGTGGTTTTTGCCAAGGGGCATATGTGAAATTGGGAAATATCACTGTTTCCGGTTCTCCTGCTTCTAACAACCAGTATGTAGTACAAATGAACGATAATGGAAGTACTAATTTCTTTAGTCCATACAATGTGTTTAGTTTTAATTCGTCAGCCACAGGTGTGATTTCTGTTCCGGGATTCTTTATTCCTACTTCTGTTCTGGGCAATGGATTTAATCGTTCATTCAGAATTATTTCTACCAGTCCATCGGCTACAAGCCAAAATGTAATTGGCACTTTTGGCTACAATAGCAATTGTTATGGTTCAATTATATTAAGTTCAGGCATGTTTGTACCAAATGCCAACTATACAGTTACCTATAATTTGAATCCAAATTTGGTGTACGCTTCGGGCAATCAAATGATAGCTGAAATATCGGGTAACGATTTTGCTACGGTGTTGGGAATAGGTTCTGTAGTGTCGGTAAGCAGTGGTGTAATACCTGTTGCTATACCAAACACGTTGCCTACCGGAATGTATAAAGTAAGGGTACGTTCTACTGATTTTGCATCAATCAGTTTTTCAGAAGACGTGTATGTAAGTCAGGTGAATATAGCCACCGGAAACTTTGACAACACCAAACAATATTGCCAAGGCGGACCATTGGAGATTAATAATTTTACTGTTTCATCTCTTGTGAATGCAGGAAATAAATACATTATTCAAATTTCTACTTCTCAAAGTTTTCCTTTAGGCAGTACATTTGATTTGACTACAATAGCTTCAGCCTCAATGGGTTCTATTCCTGTAGGAACTATTACTATTCCGGTAAATTCATTGATGGGCGATAATTTTTACTATTACAGAATACTTTCTACTGACCCTGTAGCAGCTGTAAACCACGGCACACAAATTCAGATTAGAAACAACTGTCTATTTGTATCAAATCCGGCTTCAAGCTACTGTCCGGCAGCAGCGGGAAGCGTATTTTATGGAAATGTGAGTTTGAATGCGGGAAATAGAATCACAGGTTTATTGTCTGACGAATTGGGCAATTTTAACAATGCGCTGCCGATTGGCTCAGTATTGGATAATGTGGCCGGTGGCAGTAAAACTTTTAATTTCACCATCCCATCGGGTTTGCCGCAGGGAAGTGGTTACAGAATCAAACTTGTTTCCAACGACTTTGTAAGCGAAAGCCAATCCACCTCTGCATTTGAAATAAAACAAGTGTGTATTGGTCAGCCGGGTGGATTTAACACAGGTATTTCTCAATGTTCATTTATTCCTGTGGTTACCGTTTCTGCTTTTGGTACTGTAAATCCGGGCAATGAATATAAGTTAATATTGACCTATACGTCCGGAGTGCCTGTGAATGGTGTGGGCTTAAATTCACTGCTGGGCACAGTAATGTCGGCATCAACGGGAGTAATTACCTTTGAAAACGTAATACTTCCAACCGTGACCGGAACATATCGTTTGCGGGTGTTGGCTACAAATCCGGCCGTAAGCGGAGATTTGGGCAGTTCATTCAGCATTATTAATAACTGTCTTGGTGCGCCATTTTTCCCTTTTAATAAAATATGTTCAGGAAATCCTTTCTATGCCAATGTTTACATAGGAAGTGGGAATACTTACAATGCAGGAAACCAATTTATAGTAGAATTGTCGAATGCTTCCGGTTCATTTGGTGCGGCTGCGGTGGTTTCCGTTACCAGCACTACATCAAATAATTTTTACACTGTGGTTACCATACCTTCAAATTTGCCTACAGGTTCCGGGTACAAATTAAGGGTGCGTTCTACCAATCCGGCCTTTACATCAAACGATGGCAATACCTTTGCCATAGACCAAGTTTGTTTATCGGCTGGTTCTGTAGCATTTGGTCCCTATATTGGTGGTTCATCGTCTATCTCTATACCTGTAGAAACGGTGGGAAATGTAGTGAATGGCACTACCCAATATTCAGCTGCATTGTATAATCAGTTTGGAACGTTTATTGGCAATATCGGAACTGCAACCACGGCAACTACCATCACAGGCACCTTGCCTTCGGTTTCTAATGGTGGATATTATTATGCCATCATTACTTCTACCAATCCTACAGCTACTTCTTCGCAAAGCAATTTGTTTATTGTGAACCAAACAGCTTTAGAAATAAGCACATTGGCAGGTTCATACTGTGTGGGAAGTTCGGTGCTTGGTGTCGTGTTTACTGCCACAGGTTCAGTAGGAGGCGGAAACCAATATGCCCTTGACCTTTCTGATGCCAATGGAAACTTTAACTTTACATATTATCCTTTAGGTTTTATTTCTGATAATACAGTAGGGGTAAAAACCATTTCGGGGGTGATTCCTATCGGTATCACACAAAGTGCAAACTACCGATTGAGAGTTCGTGCTTCCAATGGTTCTATCAGCTTGGGTACGCCTATTAATATAAATGCTACGTTTGAATGGACGGGTGCAGTAAATAAAGATTGGAACAATGTAGGAAACTGGTCTTGCCCGCTTCTTCCAACTTCAAATATTGATGTTGTTATTCCTCAAATTGGCAACGGCAATTATCCTGAAATTAATGTGACAAATGCAGTAGCCAGAAACATGACCGTAAATACTTTAGCATCTGCTTTTGTGTTGGATAACGGTTTATTGAGTGTGTATGGCAATTTGGTAATCAACGGTACTTTCAATTCAAATTCTTTGGGTGGTATCAATTTCTTGGGAGCGTTTAATACAAACCATGATATTTTAGGTAGCGGAACGGTGAATTTGGGCTTGGTGACTGTGCCAAGTTTCAATTATCTTAATATCAGAAATACGGTGTCGAGAATGTATCGCTACTATAATTATGGCTATACTTATAATTACTCTGTGGTGAACAATATCTATGAGTTTTATAACTACAATAGGTTTGAAGCTTACAACAACTTCACGGTGATAAATCGCTTCCAAAACGATTATGTATTTAATGTGTACAACACTTTTGTTTCAAATCCTGAATTTTATGTAGGAAATTTCTTTGTAAACAATAGCACGTTCTTTAATCCTGCGGTTTCAAGCTTCTATTTCACAGGCACAAACTCATTTATTTCAGGTACTTATGCACCTACCTTCTATAATTTCTATGTGAACAACGGGGTGAATTTGAGCTTGCAAAATATAGGTATCAATGTGTATGCAAACTACGGCAACAGTGGATTTTTCAATGGACTAGGCTACCCTGTATCTTTCATCTCTGGGCCTACCAATGCCCCAACCGTGATTTCAGGCAGTGGATTCAGCAATTTTGGTTCGGTGATATTCAATAATATCTATGGAGTAAATGTCACCAACAACATTGCTGTGCAGAACAATTTCTTGAATATAGCGGGCTTCAATGCCGGAACGAGTGTGATTTCGTTTACAGGAAATGGCATTCAAAATGTTTCTATGGCCGGAATCGGAAACTTGACTTTCAATGGTATCAATGTGGCTGAAACGACTTCAGATTTAGGAGTTGACGCAAATCTTGTCGTGCAAGGCTCGTTTACCAACCGAGGCAGATTTAGAAACAATCGTGCCACCTACTTTGAAGGAAACGCACCACAAGTGATTTCAGGCAGTGGCTATAGCAGGTTTAATTACATCTACAATTACAACACATTTGGTGTAACCATTTTGACAAACATTGTTGTAGATGGCAATCTGGAAAACAATGGCTTGTTGAACGCGGCAGGATATACCATTTCAACCACAGGAACTACAGCACAAACCATTTCAGGTACAAACGTGATTAACTTGGGAAGTTTAGAAAATACCAACACCACAGGTTTGGACATCACTCAAGATGTGGTAGTGCAAGGCTCGTTTACCAATCGCGGAAGGGTGAGGGGAAGGGACAACACCGTAGTTTTTGGTGGCGATGCGGTACAAACCGTAGTAAACACAGGTACAGAGGCCGTATTTACCAATATTTCGGTGACTAATACTGTAGCTGCTGTAAACTTGGAAGGCAGCTATGTGGTAAACGGTAATATCAGTAATGATGGCTTGCTCAATGCTTCAAATACTGTAATCACCCTTTCCGGAGTTGCCAATCAAACCATTTCAGGAACAAATGAAGTGGTGTTGGGTACAGTACTGAACGAAAACACCACAGGAATATTAGTTACCCAAGATGTGGCGGTGACAGGAAATTTCCGCAACCGTGGCCGCTTCCGTTCTACTGAAACTCTCACTTTGGAAGGGACTACTGCCCAAACCATTTCAGGAAACAGTTCATTGGAATTGACCAATGTCATAAATACAAATACCACAGAATTAAAGGTTGAAACACCTCTAGTGGTAAGTGGAAATATTGCCAACAATGGTGTGCTCGATGCCAGTACTACCGTGATTTCTACCACAGGAACTGCAGTACAAAGCATCACAGGTAGTACAGTAGAACTGGGTACTTTGGTAAATACGAACACTGTGGGCGGGGTGAAAGTGGAAGCCCCTGTAGAAGTAAAAGCAGATATAATAAACAATGGTAGCTTAACGATAGATGCACCTCTCACATTTGCGGGTACATCACAAACCATTTCGGGTACGTCAGCACCTTTGGTACAAGATGTGACTGTGGCACCTAGCTCTACCGTGGCTGTAAAAGGAAGCGTTCGCTCTAGAGGCCGCATCGTAAATAATTCTGCTTCCACAGGTATAGTAGCAGCTCCTGCTACCACGGTGAGTTTTGAAGGCACTACAAAACAAAGTATAGAGGGTACTACGCCAACGGCATTTGCCAATATAGCAGTCCAAAATACCTCAGGGATAGACGTAAAACAAACAGTGAGTGCCACCGGAGTATCATTGGCTGGCGGTAACCTTATTGTAGATGCAGGAAAATCTGTAAATATCACTTCTGCAGACCCCAATGCTGTGGTCAGAACCAATGATAGCTATGTGGAAGGTACGCTTACCAGAGTGGTGACTGCATCTGGTGCGGCCTACACCTTCCCTGTGGGTACTACAGATGCTTATAGAGGTGTAGAAGTGACATTTACAGGAGTAAACAATGCAGGCGGAATAGCTGTGACACCATCAGCGAGTGCTCCTGCACTCACACAGCCAGCTCCGAACGGTGCACCTTTAGCCTTGTTTGACCCTAATTTGAACGATACTTTGAAAGCCATTTTGCCTGTAAGCTGGAAAGTAGAAGCACAAAACCCAAGCACTCCGGGCGATTACAATATAGCGCTTCAAGCTCCGGTGACGCTGCCGGGATATGCAAATCCAGCAGAGCTCACTGTAGTAAAACGTGCTGATGAGAGCTCTCCTTGGGTGTTGGCAGGTGACCCTGCTCCTGTACAAACAGTGACAGGTGGTGTGAAATTCAGCCGTAGAAATGTGAGAAGCTTCTCAGAATATGCTGTGGCAGGCACTTGTGCCAATGTTTCTAGGGTTTCAACTAAGCCGGGTATAGAGCAAATAGACGGTACATTCCGCTCTGATATGGAGGGTAACAACTACGAATGGACGATAGACGATAGCGTGCAGCGTGTACTCACTACCCGCACCATCACTCCAAGAAAATCGGGTAGGTACAGGGTTAGAGTGATAGTAAGTGGGTGCTACAGCGAGGCTTCGGAGTATGTAGAGTTTACTGCACCAAACGGAATGGCCGAAATCAAACTGATAGAAACACTGTTAGTATATCCAAACCCTGCCAAAGGAGAGTTCACCATAGAGTCTGAGACAGCAGCTTCGGGAGCTTATGTCATAGAAATGACCAATAGCATGGGTAATACCGTATTTGTGAAAACACTTAATTTCATAGATGCCAACAAACTAAAATATACTCACAATACAGAATCGTTGCCAACGGGTATATATTTCATCAAAGTCTCAAACAAAGACAAGACGAAGGTGATAAAACTGGTGGTTCAGTAATTTATTTTATAGTTACAATAACAAAAAATCCTCCTTTCGAAACAAGGGGGATTTTTTGTTTTCAGGCAAACATGAAAATTGTTTTGACAGTTATAACAACATGATAAAAAAATGGCAACTTCCCGAGAAAATCTGCCCGGTATGCAATCGTCCGTTCAAATGGCGCAAAAAGTGGGAAAAGAATTGGGAGGAAGTAAAATACTGTAGCGATAGATGTAGAGAAAGCAAAGGTCGGGTGTAAAATAATCCTTGTTATATTATAATTTCTTAACCTTATCCAAACTTTTGGTTTGCGTGTTTATCTTTACTGCAAAGTATTGAACATGGGTAACAACAAACCGTTGATTTTGGTAACCAATGACGATGGCATTACAGCCAAAGGCATAGAGACATTGGTAAATGCAGTGAGTAGCTTGGGCGAGGTAGTAGTAGTAGCTCCCGATAGCCCACAATCGGGAATGGGCCATGCCATCACGCTTTCCGAACCGCTTCGTTTGCGAGAGTCAAAACTTTTTGGAGAGATAAAATCGTATGAATGTTCAGGTACTCCGGCCGACTGTGTGAAGATTGCCAAAAACTATGTGTTAAAAGGTAGAAAAATTGATTTGGTAGTGAGTGGCATCAATCATGGTTCTAATTCCTCTATCAGCGTTATCTATTCAGGCACCATGTCGGCAGCGATAGAAGCCGCCATAGAAGGCATACCTGCCATAGGCTTCTCACTTTGCGACTATGCAGCCGATGCTGTATTTGAACATACAGTGATTTATGTGCAAAAAATTGTGGAGCAAACCCTGCAAAAGGGACTTAGCAAGCACATAGCATTGAATGTAAATTTCCCAAACAGCAAAGTGCAGATAAAAGGAACAAAAGTTTGTCGCCAAGCCTTGGCCAAATATCAGGAGGAATACGACAAACGTACTGACCCAATGAATAAAGATTATTTCTGGGCTACAGGCGAGTTGGTAAACAACGACAACGGGGAAGACACAGACGAATGGGCTTTGGCAAATGGATATATTTCTATTGTTCCCTGTCAGTTTGACCTCACGGCACATCATGCTATTTCTATCATAAATAGCGAATGGGATATTTAAAAAAATTACGATTTACGATTTTAATATTTTACATAAGACATAATCGATTCAATATTCGTCCCGATGAATCGGGATCAACCCTTGAATATTAAAAAATAAATAAGCCTTTTAATTAAATGAACATATTAGTAACCGGAGGAGCAGGCTTTGTGGGGTCGCATCTATGCGATAGACTCATAGAAAAGAGTCATAAAGTGATTTGCCTAGATAGTTTTGACGAGTTTTATCCAAAGTCAATCAAAAAAGACAATATCAAAGAGCTGAAAGAAAACCCAAAGTTTCATCTTATCACAGGCGATGTGCGCGACACCGATAATTTGATAGATATTCTCACTTCAAAAAAAGTAGAGTTGATAATTCATTTGGCGGGCAAGTGTGGAGCCATCAACTCGCTAAAAAATCCGCTTGATTATATATCTTTTAATGTAAACGGGACAGTTTCGCTCCTTGAAGCAGCCAAAGAAGCTGAAATAACCAAAATTATTTTTTCTTCTTCATCCACTGTATATGGCAACACATCAGATGCACCTTTTGTAGAAAACATGCCCAACGGCACACCTACATCGCCTTATGCAGCCAGCAAACAAGCTTCTGAAATGTTCATAAGAATGTATCATGAAATGTATGGCATTTCTGCGGTTGTTTTGCGCTTGTTTTCGGTGTATGGGCCTCGGCAAAGACCCGATAGCGGCATGTATCAGTTTATTAAGTCAAACCTAAAGGGGCAGCCCATTGCTATTTATGGCGAAGGAAAAATATTGAGAGACTACACTTATATTGATGATGTTGTGAAAGGCTTTGAATGTGCCATAGATTTTTTGAATAAAGCAGATGATTCGGTAATGGAAATTTTCAATTTGGCTAGCTCAAACCCCATGCACATAAAAACAGTTTTTGAGTTAATCGAGGAAAACACATCGCTCAACACAACCCTTACCTATAAGAAATCACCCTTAGGAAATCTGCACGCAACTCATGCCGATATTTCAAAGGCTATAAAGCTATTGGGTTATCAACCTAAAATGACATTTGAAAATGGGCTAAAATCCACTGTACAATGGATGAAAAAGCTTGATTAACGATTTTGAGGGTTGCCAGTAAAGCAAATGGGATGTTAAAAAAATTAAAATAGTTATAAAATGGCAGAATTTGATTGGCTTTCTCACATATACAAGTGGCTTTCGGTCATGATTTTTAGCATGATTAAATTTGCCGGAGGCCCGCTGGCTGGAACAGCCTTTGGACTCACTCCATTGGAAACCATTCTGTTCACTATAGTAGGGATGATGTTAAGCGTGGTGATTGTTACTTATTTTGGTCAATGGCTTAAAAAAATTTTTGCGTCTAAAATGAAAACTCCAAAGCCCGTTTTCACCAAAAAGAATAGAAACACGGTGCGTTTTTGGAAAAAATATGGAATATGGGGTGTGGCTGCACTTACCCCCATACTTTTTACACCCATTGGGGGAACAGCCATCGTGGTTTCGTTTGGCGAACCTGCCAAGCGGATATTAGTTTATATGTTGATTGCAGCAGTGTTTTGGGCTGTAGTTATTACCTACACATTCTATTTCTTTGGAAATCTGTTTTCAATGCTACACCATTGATGTGGCTACGTATTCGGCTATGTCTAAGACCTTTACTTCTGCCTCTTTCTCTTTATTTTTCACTCCATCGCTCATCATTACCATACAAAAAGGGCAGGCAGTGGCTATATAGCTGCTTCCTGTTGCCAAAGCCTCTTCTATACGTTCTATGTTGATGTCTTTATTGCCTTTTTCCGGTTCTTTGAACATTTGTCCACCTCCTGCACCACAACAAAGCCCGTTTTTTCGGCTTCTTTTCATTTCTACTAAGTCAGCATCGAGTGTAGCCAGCACTTCGCGTGGAGCTTCGTACACATCATTGGCTCTGCCCAAGTAGCAAGAGTCATGATAAGTGATTTTCTTGCCTTTAAACTCACCTCCTTCTTTCATTTTAATTTTTCCTTCTTTAATGAGGCTGTTAATGAGTTCGGTATGGTGGAGTACTTCGTAGCTGCCGCCAAGCACGGGATATTCGTTTTTTATAGTGTTGAAGCAATGAGGACAGGCTGTAACTATCTTTTTTATATTATATCCATTAAGTGTTTGTATATTTTGCACAGCTTGCATTTGAAACAAAAACTCATTTCCTGCCCTGCGAGCTGGGTCGCCTGTGCAGCCCTCTTCCGTGCCAAGCACTGCATAGCTTATATTTAATCTCTCTAAAATCTGGCAAATTGAAATAGTTACTTTTTTATAACGTTCATCGAACGAACCAGCACACCCAACCCAAAAAAGTATTTCGGGCGATTGGCCTTTGGCAGCAAGTTCAGACATCAGTGGTACTCCCATAGGTGTTGTTGTTTAGGATTTTTTTAATGTATTTCTACGTGTAGAGTAGGAGGGAAGGTTTTAGATTTTTTTACTGACCACATATTTCTATTTACAGAATTATTAAACCGTCTCTCCCAAAAAGTTCCTTTGCTTTTTTTATGCTACTTTTGTGATTTAATGTAATTGCAAAAAAACCAAAAAGTAAAATACGAAGGATGTACTACAAAATACTGATTTATATGACCAACTAAGATTAGCCAGATATTTCGAACCTATTTTTTGCTGTGAAAAAAGATTTTAACATTTTTATTGTTGCTTCAACAAAGCTAATATGCCTTTAAGCTCATATCCAAGCTTTGATAAGAATGGGTGAGTGCACCCACGGAAATAAAGTCTACACCGGTTTCGGCTATTCCGGCTATGGTTTCAAGATTTACTCCTCCCGATGCCTCGGTTTTGAGCCTGCCGTTGATGAGTTTTACCGCTTGTTTTAAAGTATCGTTGCTCATGTTGTCCAGCAATATCCTATGAACTTCTGGATATGAGGCTGCTATTTCCACTTCCTCCAAATTGCGCGTTTCTACCACTATTTTCAAATCAAGATTTTGTTTGTCGAGGTATTTAAGGGTGTTTTCAATGGCATTTTTGATGCCTCCGGAGTAATCTATGTGGTTGTCTTTTATCAAAATCATGTCAAAAAGTCCAAAACGATGGTTTTCTCCGCCCCCTATTTTCACTGCCCACTTTTCTGCAATTCTGAAGTTTGGCGTTGTTTTTCGGGTATCGAGTAGTTTGGCCTTGGTATGTGCTATTTTTTGACTGTATTGGTGTGTGAGAGTAGCTATGGCACTCATACGCTGCATGCAGTTGAGAACCAAACGCTCAGCACTCACTATAGATATGCTATTGCCCTCCACTTCAAAACCTATGTCTCCCTTTGAAAATACAGCTCCATCTTCTACAAAGTATGTCACTTGTAATTGTTTATCTACGGCTTTGAAAATATACTTAGAAAGTTCCACCCCGGCAGCAATTCCTTCCGATTTAAAAATAAGTTTTGCACGCCCCTTTGTACCTTCAGGAATAGTGGCCAAAGATGTGTAGTCGCCCAGACCTAAGTCTTCTTGTAGAGCATTGAAGATGAAGGTGTCTAATGCCGATTTGGTAATGTATGGAGGTAACATGCTACAAAAATAATAGTGTTGTCCAAAAAATAGCACTATTACAGCCTAATTATATCAAAATCTAGAGAGAAACAAATAAATATAAATATATAACTAATAAATAGTTTATTGGTAATATTTATTTTATTCATGGTATTTTTTCATGAAAAAAGACGACTTTTTATGGTTACTTGTCGTTAAACAATTGCATATAGCTACACTACTTTTCACTGATTATGGACACGATCTCAGAATTTTTACAGAAACTGTTCGATACAAACGATTTTACTCCGCGTTGGGTTTGTGGTCGATGGAGCGATTTTCATGGTTGGTTGTACATTTGTTCTAATATTGCGGTCTGGGCAGCTTACTTTACTATTCCGATTTTGCTTTTATACCTGATAAGAAAGCGTAAAGACGTGCCTTTTCAAAAGATTTTTATATGGTTCATACTCTTTATCCTTTTTTGTGGCAGTACCCATCTTTTTGATGCAATCATGTTTTGGATACCAGCTTACAGATTGAATGCCATCATGTTGTCTATCACGGCAGTGGTGTCGTGGGGAACAGTGTTTGTGCTTTCAAAAGCATTACCTAGGGCTTTTGAATTCAAATCGCCCAAGCAACTGCAAATCATTATCGATGAAAAAACAAAGGAACTGGAAATAGCAAACATCAAGCTAAAAGAAAGCGAGGAGTTTTTCCGAACGCTGGTAAACAATAATCCCGATGTCATTACGCGCGTGGGCTACGACCTCAAGTATAAATTTGTAAATGATTCAATCTTGAAATTTAGCAAAAAAAATGCTTCGGATTTCATTGGCAAAACTCCCATAGAAGTGACCACTGATAAAACCGTGGGCACAGAGTTTTTTATGAATATACAAAAATCGCTCACCACAGGTAAAGTAGTGGCATACGAGACCCAAACCACAATGGGGGGAAATGAATTGAGGCATTACGATGTTCAAATTATTCCCATATTGTCGGCTGTCAATCGAGTAGAAGATGTCTTGACGGTGACCAAAGACATTACCCAAACAAAAAATACGGAATTTACCCTTAGGCAAAATGTAGAAGAGTTGCAGCGATTGTCGCATCGATTGGCTTACAAGAAAAAAATTTTAGAAGACTTTGCCTACATAGTTTCTCACAATTTGCGTTCACCGGTGGGTAACCTCACGGCCCTTCTCAATCTTTATGAAGAGGAAAGCAATCCTCAGCAAAAAGAGTTTTTGGTGTCGAAAATCAAACAAGTTTCTGAAAGGCTGAGCTCTACTGTGTTTGACCTTACCGAAGTAGTGAAAATTAGGCAGAATACCGACATAGAAAAGCAACATTTGCATTTTGAAACGGTTTTAAAAAACCAAATGGAGAGTATTTCTGCACAAATTCTCGAAACGCAGGCCAGTATCACTTACGATTTCTATGACGCAGAATACATTGATTTCCCCAAAGTATATTTAGAAAGCATCATACTCAACTTGCTTACCAATGCCATAAAATACCGCCATCCGGACAGAAAACCATTTGTTCACTTCAAAACTTATATAGGCGAGAAAGATAACTTATTGCTTTCTTGTCAAGATAATGGACTGGGAATAGACTTAAAAAAACATGGTCACAAGATATTTGGTTTACATAAAACATTTCACAACCATCCTGATTCAAAGGGTGTTGGACTGTTTATTACTAAAAACCAAATAGAGTCGCTCGGAGGCACTATCATGGTGGAAAGTGAGCCGGACAAAGGCACAAAGTTTATTGTTTCGTTTTCAAAATCATAGATTCAGCTATGGAAGCCATAGTTTCTACGGTATGCATCATAGATGACGATGATATATACCAATTTGTAGCACAAAGAGATATAGAGTTTACCCGATTGGTCAAAAAAGTGATTCTTTTTTCGAGTGGTGAAGCCGCATTAAAGTTTTTTAAGGAGGAAATTCATAACTCAGACGTGTTACCCGATATTGTTTTTCTTGACATCAACATGCCCATTATGGATGGATGGCAGTTTATGGAGGAGTATTCTATCATAAGGCCAAACATAATTAAGTCGGTTACTATATATTTGGTGAGTTCTTCGGTAGACGAACGTGATATACAAAGAGCCAAAAAGATGAGCGAAGTTAGCGGCTACATTATAAAACCCATAGGCAGGGATCGATTGGCAGAGATTTTTTATAGCAGAAGCAATTAAAAATGTATAAATATAAATGAGGCCAAACCTTTTGGGAATGGCCTCATTTAGCAGGCTGTTATAGTAAAATCGGACGATATTTTGCTATTCTACCTGTATTTTCAGGGTTTGTGATTTTTTACCTATGGTAATCACCGCTAAATACAACCCTCTTGGAACGCGTTCTCCATTTTCAAACGTTACCAGCCATTCTACCTTTGTATCTTTTGGGTCTACAGTTATTGTTTTTATCAATTGGCCTGTAGATGAAAATATCTGAATTACCACAGTTTCATTTTTAGTATTTGAAAACTCAAAAGTTACTTTTTCTGTAGCAGGATTTGGATAGGCTTTTACCACATTTTCTACATTCTCTTCTGTTGTGGAAGACGCCAATCCATCGGTAAAAGGGTATTGGTTTTCTTGAGTGAGGGGCACTCCATCTACACAATCTTTACAAACTTCGCCTCCCAAACTAGGTTCTAAGCACAAAAAAGCTGTTTGACGGCAAAGTATTCTATATTTAATTGCAGCATCTACTACTTCAGAAATGGTTTGGTTTTGATATGAAACCTCGTTTTGTAAAATATACTGCCCCCACCAGTGCCTTTCTACTATTGAGCCCTCGTTGTTGGCCGTGGTAGCATCAAAACTATAGCTTCTGGCATAGGTTTTGCCCCTATGAATTCCCGAAACTTGCACTTTCAATGGTAGCTTTCCGCTATACTTGCCTACCATAGAAATTTCAGCCGATGGAGACACTTTGGTAAGGTCTACATTTTTTACCATATACCTACCATAGGTAAAGCCTTCGTTTGACGATACTTGAAAATCAAAAGCAGAAAACGTTCCATCTATGTATTGGCTGTTTTGGGTTAAATAGTAATCAAAGTTGCTTTTTATAGAATAATAAGAGTAGTAATAATAATATGAGTAATTACGAATTTCATAATAATTGCCACCCGTTTTTTTGCATAAGTCTGTGTAAAAGAGCTCGTTACCATAGTACCAATTTCCATTTATCACAGTATATGGGTTGTATGCCACAAAATTGCCGCCTGTAGAACTCAAATAGTAAAATACATAATGGTCGAAGATATCAATGGCTGTTTTAGTGTTCATTCTTTTAACTACTCTGTCAGATATTTTGAGAGCAGTGTCGGCTTTGTATCGCTTTATGTTGCTTGTAATAAGCATTATTCTTGCACTGCTGTCTTTGGCATTTACAAAATCTACTACCGTATTCAGAAGCTTTTCTTGTCCTGTCGTGTCCGACTTATAGTTTGATTCGGTAGAAAATGCCGTCTCTATATTCGATTTTTTAGCTAAAACCCAGTCTTCACTATGCTTCTTTATGATTTTCCCTCCGAAAACGACATTGAAATAATCTGTGCTGTCTAAATAGGTTTTTAAATATTCTGTCACAGACTGTTTTAACTCAGTTGCTGTTAGCGATGAATATATTGAATCGTAATCTACCACCACACATAATCTTTTTGTCTTAGGCATTTTCAAGAAATCATTTATCTTGAATGAGACTTCATAATATCCCTCGTTTTCCGAATCTTTCAAGGGATATTGACTAAAACTGATTTTATTGGGATAATTTGAATTGTATTTGATTTTTGTAGCAGCAAAAGCTGTAGCCCCACCCGATAGGGTAGTAGCAAAAAATTTGAGGTTGTTTTCAGTTCCTTCAGTGTAGGAGAGCCCCATTCCATTGTCCACCACCGGATTTGTATAATCTGAGTCGTTTTCAAAAAGCTTCAAAGATATATTGCCTATGGTTTTAGATAGATTTACGATGTTTACCGGCAACGGTGCAAATACATAATCTCCATTGTTTTCCAAGGGTACTAAATAGGTAATCTTAGCTTTGCGGGGTGTGGTATACATCAAGGGGTAAATTTTGATATTGTAATTATCGCCCCAATAGGACTTGGTGAGCAATGAAGGGTCTCGTCTTACTCGTCTTACAATATTTTCATAAATGTTTGTTGCTGTCCATCGGTCCAAATGCTTTGCTTGCACAATGGTGGTATCGTCTATCCACAGCCAAGAGTCTATCACCAATGATTTTTGAGGTAAAGAAAAGTCAATCACAGCTTCCAATGTATCGCCAGCCTGTATGCCATTGGCGCCTTCTGCCGATACTTCAAAAGTGATGCTCACCTCAGCATAAATACCTCGTGGAAACACACTTATTTGGGTATTTTTTATGGTGCCTTGTCCATTTACACTCCAACTGGTTGAATTTGGCTTATTGATACTGAAATAATCATAGCCAAACGAATATTGACTAGACAAGATTGATGTGAATAGAATTAAAAGTACAATTCGGTTCATAGTATTATGACTTTTTAGTTCGTAAAAAGCAACGTTTTAGTTTGAATTATAAAGTTTATAAGGAAATAATAATAAAAATTAGTCGTACGATAGACTAGAAGCGTTGAAGCGAATTGATGTACTAAAAATATAGAATGGTAATTATTTAAACAAATTTTAAGTAAAAAATAATTTTAGTTGATTAAGAAGAAGCATTTTGCCTCAACTTCGACAGTAGTAATCATTTATACTTGTAGCACCCGATATCCCACTTATCACCTCTCGTTTTGCCTTTGATGTCGTTGTTAAATGTAGCAGTGAGCACTTGGGCTTTGCTTATGGCAGGGCTAAGGCTGTCGAGCGAGAAGTCGCTCTCTGCTTCGCTTTTGAACTTGGGATTGATGTTCCAAAAATTGCTTGTGTCAGAAGTCAAAGCCTTGGTTGTAGAAAGTGTTAAGTTTTTTAGCATCACATCGGTCTCATTTTTTTTGAATGAAAGTTCATTGTTATTGTATCCTTCGCCCCAAATGATATTGTTGACTAGTTCTACATTTCTATTGCCATCAGTAACAAAAAGTGCTTCTCCAAATCGTCTGAATGTATATGAATACAAAGCGAATGTGTTGTTAAAACATTTATAAGTGCCTTCAGCACCCAGTTTGAAGCCGTAGTTGGCACAGTTGCTTATCTCACAATTCCATGAAATAAGCTCGGCATTGGTTGCTACCAAAGCCGAATTGTTCATGTTTTTTATATATGTATTTGTTAAATTAAGAGACGCTCTGCCATCTTTAGCAGCCGAATCACCCAGAGTTAATCCAATTTCGGCATTTTTGATTTCAGCAAAAGCTATGCTGTTGTTTTTTGAGCCAGAGAGAAACACAATTCCCTGCCACTGACCGGGGATATTATCAAACGATTTTTCTAAACGAGGCCCTCTGAAACTCACCAAAGCACCCGAATCACCACTTACTTGAAGGCTTCCGGCCACTACAATAGTTGCCCCTTTCACCAAATGAACATCTGTGCCTTTTTCGATAAATAGAGTTGCGCTTTGAGCTATAAAAATGGATTTGTAGATGAATTTAGCGGCTGTACTATCCCAAACGGTGTTTGTTTTGATGGTGTCGCCTCTAAAATAATCGGCATTTCTACCCCAAGAGGTGAGATACACTTTTTGTTGGCTGCTACCAATGTTGAAAAGCAGCGAATCTGTGACCAAAAAAGGCAATGTGCTTTGCGTTCTATCTAATGTGACTGTAGCCAAAATCAGTAGGCTGTCGTTGCCCCTAAGAAATACATTAGTGGCCATATTGCTTTTTAAGCCGTTGATATACAAGGAGTAATAAGATGAATTCGCTCCTGCCAAACGTATTTCGTTGATGGTAATGGCATTTTCTGAGGTGTTGTATACCGTTATTCTTCTGGTTACACTCAATTGTCCGGTAAAAACAGTGTCAAATATGATAGAGTCATTAGAAAATCGTAATACTTGTCCGGATGTAGGCATTCTCTCCAACTCCTCTTTCGGAGTGCAGTAAAGCATAAGTGTAGCAAGCGATGCAATCAAAAATAGGTGTATGTATGATGTCTTTAGGCTCAAACTATAATTATTATTGGAACAAATGTCGTGAAAAATAGGCTTCGGCACCATCAACCCATGTTTTAAAAGTTTCTTTTTTGTCATTTGAGTGAGTATCGATATACTTCAAAAACGTGTCTAAATCAAAGAAATTGCTGGTGATTCCTGCACCGCTAAGCACTGCATCAAGTGCATTGCACTGCTGCTCAAAATGCCCACGGGGAGGCACCAACAACACGGGTTTGCCCAAATACATGGCCTCACATATCGACTCAAAACCTGCGGTGCTGGCATAGGCTTTGCAGTCTTTCATTAATGTCAAAAACTTTTTATCGTTTAGTTTATGTACTGTCAGCGTTTGGTGAAACACGGTTTCATCTGCTATATCTTTTCTGTCGGTAAACAGGTGTATTTTTACATGAGTGTTGTTTTTGTGCCATTCAATGATATCGTCACTAAATCCGGCATTCACCACATACATAAGTACATAGTCTCCCTGTGATGGCTTTAGCTCCAACACTTCCGCACGCAGTAGCGGTGGCACCACACATATCTTTTTTGGTTGATTGTCTTCTATTTTTCTGAAGGAAAGTGCCAACTTTTTTTCAAACTTAGGGGCGGAAATGGCTGTATTTACAAAATACCAAAACCTATCTCTTTTACCTAGATTTTCGGGAAATACAAATTCGGGATGCTCCAGCAAAAACTGATGCCCGATGCAAATGTGCCTTACTTGTGGCCTGTGGGTAGAAATATATACCCCACACAAAAACTCATAAAAGTTGATGATAACATCGGGCTTTTGTTTGGCTACAATGAAGTGCAGCTTCCGAACGTTTTTCCAATAGTGGGAAAATTTTTTAAGATTTTGCACTATTGTGGCAGTGATGTTAATAGACTTATTGTCTTTATGGGTAACAAAGTTCGGACTCTCTAAGGCAACAACTTCGGTTTTTATTTGTTGGTGAAAAAAAGTAGGAATCTCTCTACGCTCGCTTTTGCCCACTACTACCGCCACTAGTTCGTGGCCGTGTTTGAGTATCAAATTTTGCAGTGCGATGGCTTGGGTCATGTGCCCACGCCCTTCGCCCTGTACACAAAACATAAATTTCATTGGTCGCAAATGTATTTTGGCTTGGCAAGGAATGTTTGTAAAATTAAACCAAAATAGAATATCTGCTAAAATATCTTTTTGTAAATGTCTTTAAGAGAAATTGAAAATTTATTTTCAATGACCGGAATTGGCTCATCGGACAGATTAAACTCAAAAAACTCCCAATGATTGGGTGCAATTTTTTTATATAAGCGCACAAAAGCCCTGTCTTGGGCCACTAGCATATACTCTTTTAAAGAAGGTATTGATTTGTAAATTTCAAACTTTTCAATCTTATCCCTTGCCTCAGTAGCGGGCGATAGTACTTCGGCAATAAATACAGGATTAGCCAAAGTGTCAAACTGAGTATCAACAAAAAGTGGCTCATCTTCCACAACTACAATATCCGGATAGCAACAGCTTGAAGAAACGGCATCATATACCCTCAAATCATTATGAAAGCTTTCGTAATTGACATCATTTTTGAATAAATTATAAAAAACGCCACTTAAATTTCTGGTAATTCTATTGTGTTCTAAGCTAGCTCCGCCCATTTCTATAATTTTATTAACCCAAAAATCTCAATAGCCATTTAGACTTTATCGAAAAAGTTGGTTTTGAG
>ERZ1066116.65-NODE-65-length-76413-cov-15.159761_pt1 | contig 76413 bp, 61 predicted proteins | sample MGYA00382763_ERZ1066116 | MGnify/ENA primary metagenome ERZ1066116 (study PRJEB33369, sample SAMEA5778346) | biofilm metagenome | biome: Industrial cooling water; feature: Water cooling tower basin; material: Biofilm | place: United Arab Emirates | collected...
TAATTCTTAATTCTTAATTCTTAATTCTTAATTCTTAATTCTTAATTCTTAATTCATTGAGTCGTTCTATTTTCATCATCGGAGCTTTATTTTTTGTGTTTGGGTTCGTCACGTGGCTAAACGGAGCATTGATTCCATACTTTAAGATCGTATGCGAATTGAGCAATTTTGAATCGCTGTTGGTGGCATTTTGCTTTTACATATCCTATTTCGTGATGGCACTGCCCTCGTCTTGGATTTTGAACAAAACAGGTTTCAAAAATGGCATGATGATAGGTTTGTGGGTGATGGCTCTGGGTATGTTGTTGTTCATTCCCGCGGCATTGAGTAGAAATTATGCGATATTTTTGGGCGGCTTGTTTGTGATAGGCAGCGGATTGGCAGTGCTGCAAACGGCAGCCAATCCCTACGTCACCGTGCTTGGCGACCCCGAAAGCGCTGCTCAACGAATCAGCATCATGGGCATTTCAAATAAAATAGCGGGGGTATTAAGCCCTTTGTTATTGGGCTTCATCGTTTTTGCCAATGCAGGTGAACTCACCTCTATGCTTCCTTCGATGACAGAGCAAGATAAAGCCGTCATTTTAAATGATTTGGCAACGAAAATAATTCCTCCCTATGTGGGCATGGCCTTAGTTCTGACTGTTTTAGGCTTAGCTATCTGGAAAATAAATCTGCCTGCCATCAATCTAAATGCATTACAAAATAGCGAAAATGAAACAGGTGAAAATCGAACATCGGTGTTGGCCTACCCAAACTTGGTGCTGGGAGTAGTGGCGTTGTTCCTCTATGTGGGGGTGGAAGTGATAGCAGGTGACACCATCATCAGCTACGCCATGAGCCAGGGAATAGCTTTGGATACAGCAAAAACATTCACCAGCTACACATTGGCAGCCATGATAATTGGCTACATATTAGGCATTTACACCATTCCTAAATATATCAAACAAGAAAATGCTTTGGCAGTATCAGCCTTGCTTGGCATGATATTTTCTTTGGTAACGGTTTTTTCTGAAGGCTATATTTCCGTGTTTTTCATTGCGGCTTTGGGCCTGGCCAATGCCGTGATGTGGCCTGCCATCTGGCCATTGTCAATCAAAAATCTTGGCAAACACACGGGAACAGGTTCCTCATTGCTCATCATGGCCATAGCCGGAGGGGCTTTGTTGCCACTGGTGTATGGCAAACTGGCCGATGCATTTTCTAGCCGGGAGGCCTACTGGCTCATGCTTCCATGCTACGGATACATTTTGTATTTTGCCTTAAAAGGAAATAAAATAGAAAAATGGCAATAGGCTAGCCTTGGTTTTTCATGGCTAAGGCTGCCAACCAAGCAGTGGACCATGCTGCTTGAAAATTAAACCCTCCCGTAATCCCGTCAATATTCAAAACCTCTCCGGCAAAATATAAACCCTGCACTTTTTTGCTTTCCATGGTGGTAACATCAATTTCGGCCAAATCTACCCCACCGCAAGTAACAAACTCTTCTTTAAAAGTGGTTTTGCCTCTAATATCAAACGGACAGCGGTATAAATTTTCTACCAATTTATTTAGCTGATGGAGTGAAATGTCTATCCATTTCTTATCTGATTGGATTTCTGAAACATCACAAATTTGCTGCCACAGCCTTGTTGGCAACCCCAAAATAGGGTTTGAGACTATCTTTTTTTGTGGGTGCATTTTTTTATATGCTTGCAATAATCCCACAACCTCGTTTTCACTTTTTAATGCCGCCCAATTTACGAGTACGGTAAAATTGTATTGTTTTTGGTGTAAATACTCTGCCGCCCATGCAGATAATCTGATCACAGCCGGGCCGCTCAGCCCCCAATGTGTAATGAGCAATGGCGCAGTTTCTTCAAATTTTGTACCTGCTATTTTCACCGTAGCTTCCTGTACTGACACACCACTCAAGGACACAAATTTCTTGCTACTATCGTTAAAAGTAAAAAGTGAAGGAATGGGCGCAATGAGATTTAAGCCCAATTCTGACAAAAAAGAATAACTTTCAATATTCATTTGGCCGCCCGTAGCCACCACTACCCTATCAGCCTCAACTACTATGCCATCAGAAAAATAAAGCAAAAAACATTTTTCTGATTTATGTATAGCCTTGATATGGCTTGATATTTTGATATCAATATTTAATTTCTGAGCCTCTTTCAAAAAACAGTCCACAATGGTTTGCGAAGTGTCTGATACTGGAAACATGCGTCCATCTTCTTCGGTTTTTAGCTGTACCCCTCTTTTTTCAAACCAATCCACCACGTCTTTTGCTTGAAATTGTTTGAAAATTTCTTTCAGTACTTTTTGCCCCCTTGGATAGTTTTCGGCCAGTTTATATGAAGTAAAACAATGATGGGTCACATTGCACCGCCCCCCACCCGATACTTTTACTTTTTGAAGCAACTTGGTAGTTTTTTCATAAATGGTGATTCTAATGTTTGGATTTTGCTCCGCAGCATTGATGGCAAAGAAAAAACCCGCAGCGCCACCGCCAATCACTGCCACTTTCATTATTTTTTCAATTGATTGAATTGCAAAAGTTCTTTACAAACCCTCTCGATGGTTTCGTTTAATGGCCTGTAACTGAAACCGAATCGTTTCATGAATTTGCTGTTGTCATATCTAAAGTCTGAGGACGATATCAATATTGTTTCAGCATTGATTGACCTCTTTTTATAGAAAAAATACAAAATTGGCAAACTGATATAATATAAAATAATAGCCAAACTTTTGTCCATCTTGATTGTAGGCGGCTTTTTCTCAAAGCCTTCGGCTATGGATTTAAAAAAATCTTTATATTTTATGTTATGACCACTAATAATATACCTTTCTCCTGATATATTATGTTTTGCAAGCATATAAACAGCTTCTGCCACATCTAATACATCTACTACATTTGTACTTCCTGTAGGGTAAAAAGCTATGCCATTAAAAATATTTTTGAATATCACCGTACTGCTTCTGTTCCAATCGCCTTTTCCAAGCACTATGCTTGGGTTTACCATCGATGCACACAATCCTTCTTCTATTCCCCTCCAAACTTCCAGCTCTGCCAAATATTTTGATTTTGCATAAGCAGAATTAAAAGGTGACTCTGTCCAAAGCGCATTTTCATCTGTTGTCGTAAGCTTAGGGTCTCTTCCAATGGCCGCCACAGAACTTATGTACACTAATTGACTCACTCCCGCTTCAATACATGCATTTACAACATTTTTTGTGCCGTCTACATTTATTTTAAACATCGTCTCTTCATCAACTCCGCCAAAAGAAACTATAGCAGCACAATGAACTACTTTACTGGCCTTTTCTAAGGCTTCTCTCAAAGCATTGATATCACTAATGTCTCCATAAAAAAAAGAAACTTTGTCATGTACTTCACTTAAAAGGCTTAAATCTGAGTTTTTGCGAACAAAAATCCCTACTTTTTCTCCCTCGGCTAAGAATCTTCGTACAACATAGCTTCCTATAAGTCCATTGGCACCGGTTATTAGTATCATTTTTTGCTTTTATGGCATTAATTTTAGCCTTTTGGCCTCAGACAAGAGTTTATCTTTATTAATAGGCACTACACCTACATGCTCACACACCAAACCTCCCGATAAATTGGCCAACTCGGCAAGAAGTTTGTTTGGCAAACCCAATGCCAAGCACAGCGAGGCCGTACTAATTACTGTATCGCCCGCGCCACTTACATCCGAAATTTCTCTGATATGTGCAGGAATATGGTTAGAATCGGCTCTGCTCTGAATGTATACTCCACGTTCAGATAGTGTGATAAAATAATTTTCTGCATCTAATTTTGTGTGAAGTATGTCCACAGTCGATTTTATTTCAGCAATTTTATCAGCATTAAAGTCCACTTTCAAGCCTTCTTTAAGCTCTTTCAAATTGGGTTTGAATAAATTTACGCCTTTATAAGCCAAGAAATTCCTTTTTTTAGGGTCTACCGTCACAGGCACATTATTGGCTTTACAGATTTTTACTGTCTCTTGAATAATATCTTCTGAAATTACTCCTTTATCATAGTCCTCAAAAATCACCACATCAACCTTTTTTACCAACACTGCAATATTTTCCATCAATGCTTTCTTATCGGTTTCGTTCAAAAGTGCATCTGTTTCATTGTCAATTCTTAACAAATGCTGCGAGCCGGCCAAAACCCTTCGTTTAGTAGTGGTCACCCTAGAGTTACTTCTCACTATTCCTTCATTGGTCATGTGTGAATCATCTAGTATTTTCAAAAAATCAAACCCATCCAAGTCATTACCTATCACTGAACACAAAATGGGCTTTGCTCCCAAAGCTTGAATATTCAATGCCACATTGGCCGCACCACCCAGCCTGTTTTCTCTCCTCAAAATGTTGACTACCGGCACTGGTGCTTCTGGCGAAATTCTTTCTACTTTGCCCCAGTCGTAGGCATCTACCATCACATCACCTATTATTAATACTTTTAGCTTATTAAAAGCTTCAAAAACTTGTTCTACTGTTTGAAATTTCATACTACCTATCCCCAAACGCGTTGTTAGAGTTTATTTTTTACTGTTTAATATTTAGAAAATTTATTGTACGGATTTCTATTATTGGTTCAGATTGCCATTGCAAAAATATGTTTAAAAATGGCATAATCCTCATTTTCAAGAACCACATTTCTGCGCTCCATTACTTTTGAAGCTACTTGTAGTGCTTTATCAAAATCATATTTATCAAAACCATCACTGCCGCCCCACGAGTAAGAGGGAATAAATTTGGGTGGAAATCCACCTCCAAAAATATTTGCATGCACACCCACCACGGTACCTGTGTTAAACATGGTGTTGATACCTGCTTTTGAGTGGTCGCCCATCATTAATCCGCAAAATTGACGATTGCTATCTATAAAATTGCTAGTGAAATAATCCCAAACTTTCACATTTGAATAGTTATTCTTGAGATTAGAAGTATTGGTATCAGCACCCAAATTGCACCATTCACCCAAAACAGAATTGCCCATAAAACCATCGTGCGACTTGTTTGAATACCCAAAAATGACCGAATTATTAATTTCTCCGCCTACTTTTGAATATGGTCCTATGGTAGTATCACCCCTCATTTTTGAACCCATATTTACAACAGAACCTTCACAAAGTGCAAATGGCCCTCTTACGATAGCACCTTCTTGTATTTGGGCGTTTTTACCAATATAAATGGGCCCCGATTCTGCATTTAATATTGCCGCTTTCACATCAGCTCCGTCTTCAACATAAATATTTTCCTTCCTATATATAATAGTGTGTGGGTCAATTATTTCTTTTGATTTTTGCATATCCAAAGTGGCAAAATCGGCCTTAATAGCAGCCCCATTTAGCGCGAAAATATCCCAATGGTGTTTCAAACACACTATATTTCCCCCATACTCCTCTATCGAATACTCCGTGAAGAAACTATCTATTTCTTCATAAAAAGGTAAAAAATCTGCCCTCACGGCCAGTAACAGCCCTTCTTTTACCAAAGCTTCGCCTTTTTCCAATTTTGCTATGGCTTGAAATATCTTTTCATCAGGCAATAAAGCTCCATTTATGATATAATTATCTCCTGAATTCTTAGAAGCAAATTTTTTTGACAAATATTCATCTGTTAAAAACGATACTTGCGAATTTGCAATTCGCCTCCATTTATCTGCTATAGTGAATATCCCAACACGGATTTCAGCTACAGGACGAGTAAAGGTAAAAGGCAATAGTGATGTTTTTATTTTAGGTTCATCAAATAGAACGATGTTCATGCGATTGAAAAATTGGATTTTAATTAAAATCAGCCCTTATTTGTAAAGCTTTGCTACTGACAATAAGCTTCCAACGTTAATTATAAATTTTTGATTAGCAAACTAATGAAATGCTTTACAATATATTATTTGAATTTATTAATCATTCACAAATATTTACTATTAATACACACTCTTTTGAGTTAAAGATACTTTTAACAAAATGCAAAACAAAATAGCAATCATCACTGGAGGTACTTCGGGTATTGGCAAAGCATTGGCCTTCCAATTTGGCAGAAATGGATATAACATTGTGTTTTCCGGCAGAAACATGGAGAAAATATTTGAAACTGAAAGGGAATTGAAGTCGCAAAACATCAATTCCATAGGTGTAGTGGCTAATGCTGTAAGCGAGGTAGATGCTTCTATTTTAGTAAAAAGAGCTTATCAAGAATACGGTACTATAGATGTATTGATATGCAACGCAGGTATTTCTATGCGTGCCATGTTTGACAAGGTAGAACTTGATGTGCTGAAACAATTGATGGATACTAATTTTTGGGGTACTGTCTATGTTTGCAAAGAAGCCTTGCCTCATCTTATCAGAAGTAAAGGTTCAATCGTAGGCATATCTTCTATTGCAGGCTATCGCGGGCTTCCGGCTCGCACAGGTTATTCAGCTTCAAAGTTTGCCATGCAAGGTTTTTTGGAGTCACTACGAACCGAACTACTGAAGAAAGGGGTTCATGTGTTGGTGGCTTGTCCCGGTTTTACCAGTTCTAATATCAGAAATGTGGCCTTATCTGCCGATGGCAGTACGCAGAAAGAATCGCCCATGGACGAATCAAAGATAATGTCGGCAGAAGAAGTAGCAAAACATATATATGAGGCTACCATAAAGCGTAAACGTGATTTGGTGCTCACTACCCAAGGCAAACTCACCGTTTTTTTAAACAAAATGTTTCCATCATTCATGGATAAAATGGTGTTTAATCATTTCGCTAAAGAAAAAGACAGCCCTCTTAATTAGTGAGAAAATAATAAGGGCTGTAAAAAAACAGCCCCAAATTAAATGATTTATATTTTTTCAACTTTTGCAGCTTCTTTTGGTACTTCTCCTGTAAGCGACTCTAAAAATTTCACTATCAGAGTAGCATCTTTATCACTTAGTTCTTTATTAAGCTGCACTTTTGCCATGATTTTTACTGCTGATTTCAAGTCACTTACACTTCCGTCATGAAAATAAGGCTGTGTTTTTGCCACATTTCTTAGCGATGGAACTTTAAATTTATATCTATCAGACTCATTTTTAGTCAAATCGTATACTCCGGCATCTATTTTTTTACTTCCGGTATGTTTCCAATAATCGTCATATTTTCCAAATTTTTCGTACATACTTCCCCCCAGCGTCACACCCATGTGGCACGATTGGCATCCTGTTTCTACAAATATTTTTAAGCCTTCTTTTTCCTCAATCGTCAAAGCTTCAAAATCATTGGCCAAAAATTTATCAAATCGAGATGGGGTCACTAAAGTCCTTTCAAAATAGCCAATAGAGGCAGTAAGGTTTTCATACGTCATTTTTTCTCCCGGATAGGCCTTTGCGTACAGCGAATTGTAATAAGGAACATCTGATACTTTTTCTATAGCCATCCCTTTGTGAGCTATTCCCATTTCAATTGGGTTAAGAATGGGACCTTGCGCTTGTGCTTCAACATCTTTGGCTCTTCCATCCCAAAATTGTACAAAATGTAAATAAGCATTGAGCGAAGTAGGCGAATTCCTTCCACCTCTCACACCATCTGTTCCGGGCGATGTAGGCTCATTGTCTACTCCAAATTTGTTCAAATTATGGCATGAATTGCAACTTATATTGTTATTTTTCGATAAACGAGTATCATAATATAGCAATTTCCCCAATTTTAATCTTGCTGTATTCTCCTCTGTAGAATCTATATCTGCCACGGGTAGTGCTTTAAAAAGCCTGTTACTTTGTAGCCAAAGTTTGGCTTCCTCTTTTGATACTTTGTATTTGGGCAGTTCGGCTTTTTTTTGCTCTATAGCTTCTTGATTGGTACATGCCACTAATGATATGATAATAGTAGCGATGATAAAGTATAGCTTCATAATGATATAAGATTGATGAGATGGCTTGAATTTTTTATTCATTCATTTGAACCCAAGCTTTGCGCAATTGGTTCAAAAAAGTTCTTTTTTAAATATAAAATTATACAAATAAGTTTTTTGAAGAAAATATTGTACATTTTATTAAATCTTTAAATGCTCCTAATATTAAAAAATCTACTTTTTATCCATCGAAAAGATAAAATAATACAATCTTAACACCGACTTGTTTGGATTTCTACAAAAGAAAAGAATAAATTGCGTCTGTTTTTTTAATATCCCTGTTCGGATGTCTAAGTCTAATAAAAAAGAGGAAAAAAAAGTATCTGCCGTAAAGTCAGTTCAGAAATTTGACTATGCTCAATTTAAGAATAAGTTTCTGTGGATTCCTGCTACTTTATTAGTCATATTTTTTGTTCTTTTTTGCACAAGTGTTTTTAAAAACATTACTTATCCACTCTTTTGGGCTGACGAAAGCATGACAGCCATGGGCTCAGAAAGAGTTCTTAATTTTGGATTTCCTAAAGTACATGATGGTAAAAACGTGTTTTACGATTTGCGCCACACCAATCCCACGCTTGGTATCAACGAAGACGATGCCTACATAGGCGGTACCGGTTGGGGACATTATTACTTTGGTACAATAGGCTACACTTTAGCTGCCGGAGAAGAAGATGTATTTTCTAAAACGGCTATTTTCCGTTCTACTTTTGCGATGCTAGGCATATTAGGCTTAGCAATTTTTGCATTTTTTGTATCTCATTTTTTTGAGCATATATTTGACAGACTCAGTTTTGCATCACTTTTCACGCTACTTTGTTTGCTTTCAGTACCACTGGCACTTCACATACGTGAGGTCAGATACTACTCATTGGTAATATTTTTAGTATCTACCATTTTAGGGCTTTATTCTTTGCATAGATTTAAAGGGAAAGTGAATCCTATTGCATTCTCGATTGTCATTTCACTGCTTCTACCCCTTTTGTTTATATCCTTTGCACCAGTATTTTTTATTGTATTGGTAGCAATTGCGCTTACAGAAGGCATCATTCTCGTTTCATATTTACTCAACAAAAAGCCGCTGACTGAATATTTTTCTACCAATTGGAAAAGTTTAGTTGGGTATCTAGTTGCTATATTTATAGTTCTTCCTTTATTATCATACTTTAAAACGTTTGAAATATCCAAAGCTATGGCCGAGTTCAATGGCTACAATAGCAAAATGTATTGGCAAAACGCAAAAACCATCTACGACTATTTCAGAAAATTTGAATTGCTTTACTTAGCCATAATTTTAAAAGCCATCGTTTGGGTAGGTGCGAAGAAAAATTGGAATACAGCCCAATCATTATACCAATTTTCAGGCTTTTTAGCCGTCTTTTTTGTGGTTTCTTTATTTCTAATGGCCCGCATCCCCAATTTTATCTACACTAGGTATATCATATTTTTGCAACCTGTAGTAGCAATTTCTGTGGTTTTAGATTTATTTACACTATTATACATACGTTCACAAAAGTCAACAACTATAGTGAATAGCATAATGATTTTGTTTATCGCATTAGTAGCAGGAGGAATCCTTCACAACATTAGCACAAATAGCAAAACCATTTCAGGGCACTTGGCAGAAATAAGTGAGCCTTATAAAGGTCCTTTGGACTATACCATTCCTGCCATAAAAGAGAAATATGTGAAAACAGACACCCTGGTTGTAGCCACTAACTACGAAGAGACATCTTACATGTATTATCTCGGCTGTAAAGCCGCAGTGGGCTTTATTGGAAATAATCTCGAAGAAGATGCTAAAGTACTACCCCATGTGATTTCGTACCGTAAGCCTTGGGGCAATCATATTGACATTTTCCAAAACTATATGAAGCAGAGTTCATACATCAGGCTCGCATACCCAGTGTATGATAATCCGGTAAACAATATTCCAGAGTTGAATTTCATGCCTGCGTTTAACCACAAGTTTAAAACTTTAACAACAGAAAACGAGCAAGAGAAAACAGATTTATATTTTAGACAATGATAAACACCATCAAAGAAGGATTTGCAGAGGCAGCCAAAGTATTAGCCGATTTTTCCACTGAAGAAAACTTTAAAAAAATAGATTCAGCAGCCAATCTGATGATAGAGGCAGTGAAATCTGGCAAAAAAATAATAAGTGCCGGAAACGGAGGCTCTATGTGCGATGCCATGCATTTTGCCGAAGAACTCACAGGGCGCTACAGAAACGACCGTCCTGCTATTCCCGCTATTTCAATTTCAGACCCATCACACATGAGTTGTGTGGGTAACGACTATGGGTTTGATTTCGTATTTTCGAGATTTATAGAAGGAGTAGGCCAGCTAGGCGATGTGTTTTTAGGTATAAGTACCAGCGGAAACAGCAAAAACATCATTTTGGCAATAGAGGCAGCAAAGAAAAAAGGGGTAAAAACAATACTACTTACCGGTAAAGACGGTGGCAAGTTAAAAGGAATGGCAGATATAGAGATAGTAGTCCCTCACTTTGGCTATGCCGACAGAATACAAGAAGTTCACATTAAAATCATTCATCATTTCATATTATTGATTGAAAAAGGCTTGGGCTATTAACATACAATATGGCAAAAAAGGAAAATAATAAAGTTGGAGTATCACCCTCACCCCAACCCTCAACTACTGTAGAAGAATTTGAATTGATAAGGTGGGACAAGCCTACGAAAATATTTTTATATATTCTGACAGGGCTATTCATTTTTTCAGTCTTATTAAAAATTCATACATCTTCAATACCTATTTGGAATCAAATTGCTAATGATGGGGGTAATTTGAAAAGAGGCTTAATTGCTGGTAAACCATTGACAATTAGGTCTGATGAATGGCTTGTACAAACAACTTTTTTACTTTCACAAGTTGAAAATAATTTTCCACTTGAAAACCCTGCATTAGGGTTTGGCAAAACTCCTTTACTTACTAACTTACCAACCCAAAGCATATTTTCTTATTTAAGAATTCAACATTGGGGCTTTTTTCTATTTGATGTAGAAAGAGGCTTCTCTTGGTATATGAATATCAGATTTTTTGGTCTGATCCTTGCCGTTTTTTTATTGCTAAAAATATTCACTAATAATGATTTTTATGTAAGCTTGGCAGGAAGCATTTTTACAACTTTTTCTTCTTTTTTAGTGTGGTGGTCTTTTCACACAGAGGAGATTTTATATTCTTCTTTGAGTTTAGTTTTATTTTTATGGATTTTATTTGATAAAAAGGGGAGTTTAGTAATTATTGCCATTAAATCCATATTATTTTTTCTTTTACTTTACAACTTTGCAGTTATATTATATCCTGCTTATCAAATTCCGATTGTATATGTATTAATTTTTGCGCTTTTGGGTTTTGTCTATGAAAACTTTAAAAAGCTTAAAGATACTTTTACAGAAAAAATAAGACTCAAAATTTCCTGTTTAACCCTATCTTTTATATGTTTTTTTGGAATCATTATTTGGTTTTTAGCAGAGTGTAAAGACACTATTAATGTAATTATGAGTACTGTTTACCCGGGAAAAAGATTTGAAATTGGTGGAGAGTTTGGTGTCTCAAACATAATGCGAGAGGTCTTTCACATTTTTGTTTCCGAAAATAAATTCCCTCCTCAATGGGGGAATATGAGTGAATTATCGTCATCTTTAATGCTAAGTATAGCAGTTGTTCCTATTTTATTATTTGCTTTTATTCAAAAAACCAAAATTAGCCCTACAGTTATTTTACTTGTCATTATCAACATCTTCTTTTGGTTTTGGCTATTAGTTGGACTCCCCCCCTTATTAGCTAAAATAACATTATTAAGTTTCAGCCCAAGTTATAGAACTACTTATGGTCTGGGCTTTGCAAACTGCCTCCTAGTTTTTGTGTTTATTTCAAAAAATGAAAACAAATTTAATAATTTCATCAATTTTATTATAGTCAGTATATTAGTAATTATTTCAATTATAACAGTAATAGTTGTTAATCAGAGTGTAGAATCATTTTTTACTGGTAATCAAGTTTTAATTAGCTTAGCAATATTTGCAGGCCTTATGATTTTGTTATTTTTATCTTTTGAAACGAGATTTAAATCTGCTTTTCTAATATTTACAACAATTTATTCATTACATAATTTAAATGCAAATCCAGTCTCTGTAGGATTAAAACCATTTTATTCTAACAAGTTATTTGATGTATTTTATGATTTCCCTAGAGAAGAAAAGCAAAAGGGTTGGGTTTTATTCGGTCAATTTACTTTTTCCAATTATTTAAAAGCAGCAGGGTTAAATTTATATTCTGGAGTACAGTTTGCACCTCAAAAAGATAAAATTAAAATATTAGACCCTACCTCTAAAAATGATAGTACTTACAATAGATATGCTCATATTTCATTTTATCCATTAATTAGCCAGAATGATTCGGTAGATTTTAAACTTATCCAGTCTGATTCTTATGCAATACAAATAGACCCTTGCTCTCCAAGATTTAAGCAAATGGGCATAAAGTATATAGTTTTTGCCTATCAACCACAACCTGTTGAAGTTAGAAACCTAACTTTAGTGTCATCAAATGGATTATTTATTTATAAAAATGATTTGTAAATGAGTAAAATAGCGATTATTATACCTTGTTACAAAGTAGCAAATCACATAGAAAAGGTAGTTGAAAGTATTCCAAATCATATCAATTACATAATTGCAGTAAACGATTGTTCTCCTGATAGTACAGATGCCTTACTTAAAGAGATAGCAAATAAGAACCAAAGACTTGTGTACATAAAACATGAAATAAACCTAGGTGTTGGCGGAGCAATGATAAGTGGATTTAAAAAGGCTTTTGAATTAGAGGTTGATATAGTAGTAAAAATTGACGGGGACGGGCAAATGGATTTGAAATATTTACCCCAATTTTTGGAACCACTCATTAACAATTCAGCTGATTTTACAAAAGGTAACAGATTTAAGAATTATAAAACGTTAAAAAAAATGCCTATTGTAAGACGGGTAGGCAATTTAGGATTAAGTTTTTTAACTAAAGCAGCATCTGGGTATTGGAATATTTTTGACCCAGCGAATGGGTATCTTGCTATAAAAACAGAAAAATTAAAAGATTTTGACTTTAAAAATTTACATAAACGATATTTTTTTGAAAGTTCACTTTTAATCGAAGCATACAATTACGATACGACAATTAAAGATATTCCCATAGATTCACTTTATGGAAATGAAGTATCCAACTTATCTATAACGAAAGTCTTATTTGAGTTTCCCCCGAAGTTAGTAAGAGCTTTTTTAAAAAGAATAATATTGAAGTATTTTTTAAATGATTTTAACATAGCTAGTGTATATATTTTGTTCGGATTACCTATATTTTCCTTAGGGTTCATATATGGTATAGTTAATTTTATACACTATGTAAAAATAAATACAGTTGCGCCTACAGGCACTGTTGTTATTCCAACCTTAATGATAACTTTGGGGTTTCAATTGCTATTGTCTTTTATAAATTTTGATATTAATAATTATCCCAAAAAGTAAATGTATAAAATATTAGTCACAGGCGGAGCCGGATATTTAGGCTCTACATTAGTTCCAAAATTATTGGAATTAGGCCATCAAGTTACCGTAATAGATAATTTTTATTTCAATAATCAAACTTCTCTTCTAGCATGTTGTAAATATAAATCTTTTGATATTATTGATGCGGATGTAAGAGATGTACAGTTGATAAAAGCCATCCTCCCCAATTTTGATATAATAATTCCCTTAGCAGCAATAGTTGGCGCTCCTGCTTGTAAAAAAGATATGATTGGTGCGCAAACCATCAATTTTGATGCGGTTAAACTGATTGCAGATAATGCGAGCAAATCACAAATGATTTTATATCCAAACACCAATAGCGGTTATGGAATTGGTAAACCAGGAGAATTTTGTACCGAAGAATCTCCTTTAAATCCTATATCATTATATGGGAAAACTAAAGTTGAAGCTGAACTATATTTATTAGATAAAGGTAATGCTGTTACATTTAGGTTAGCTACTGTATTTGGGATTGGTCCAAGAATGCGACTAGATTTATTGGTAAACGATTTTACTTTTAGGGCAGTAAACGATAAATTTGTAGTATTATTTGAAGCACACTTTAAAAGAAACTATATACATGTTTCTGACATAGCCAAAGCTTTTATTCATGGTATTGATAATTTTGATAATATGAAAGCCAATGCTTATAATGTCGGGTTAAGCTCTGCCAATTTATCAAAATTAGAATTATGTGAAAAAATAAAAAAGTATGTACCTGATTTTGTAATCAAGCATGATGAATACACTAAAGATCCTGACCAACGAAATTATATCGTAAGTAATGAGAAAATTGAAAAAACAGGATATATACCAGATGTTGATTTAGATTTGGGCATACAAGAACTAATAAAAGGCTATAAAATGATTCGAAATAATACTTACACTAATTTATAACAGTTTTATTACAGTGAAAATATCTGAAATTCCTGTATTGATATTAGCAGGTGGTAGAGGCAGTAGAATTAAACATCTATTGAATAACTTTCCTAAACCAATGTATCCTGTGCTAGGAAAACCATTTTTAGATTATCAGATCAAGTACTTAAAAAAATTTGGGTTTTCTCAATTTTTTATTTCTACTGGTTATCAAGCAAGTGTAATTCATGATTATTACAGCAAAGATATAAATGTTACATGTATTTATGAAAATGAGCCTTTAGGTACAGGTGGTGGAGTATTACTTGCTGCTCAGACGATAAATGCGAATAATTTTATTGTATTAAATGGAGATACATTATATCTTTTAGATTTTGATAGTTTTGTAACACAATCTTTGATAAATAAAAATAATTCAACCATTGCACTTAAACAGGTAGATGATGTCTCAAGATATGGTGAAGTTACTCTAGGTGAAAATAACATTATAAAATCTTTTATTGAAAAAAATAAAAGCGGTGCAAAAAAAGGATTAATAAATGCAGGCATTTATTTTTTAAATAAAAAGCAAATTATAGATTCATGTATGCCTAGTATTTGTAGCATGGAAACAGATATTTTTCCATCATTGCAGCGTTCAGGATTGTATGGATATGTTTCATCAGATTCTTTTATTGACATTGGTACACCGGAAACTTTAGGTGAAATTGAAAATTTTATTGTAATAAATAATTTAACTTAAAATTATTAATGGCATTAGTATCAGTTATAATGACTTTTTATAATGAATCAGAATCTCAGCTCAAACGCTCAATTTTTTCAATTTTGAATCAAACTTTGACTGATTTTGAATATATTATAGTTTCAGGCAACCCAGAAAATATCAAAAGCAATACTTTTGTAAAAGAGATAAAAGATCAAAGAATAAAATATGTAGCTTTAGCACAAAAAACAAGAATGAGTAATTGCCTTAATTTAGCAATTAATAATGCGAATTCTGATTACATTGCCATTCAAGAAGCCGATGATGAGTCATTGCCTGAAAGATTAAAAATTCAATTTGAGTTTCTAAAAAAAAATCCAAATGTTGATATTGTTGGAACTGCAATAACATACATTGATGATTACACGAAAAAAAATTTAGCTATTAGATTCTACCCAGAAAATCCAACTAAAACATTTAATAGATATGCAGCTATTGCACATCCTACAATATTTGCAAAAAGAGAATTATATCAAAATTACGGGACGTATTTAGAAAATGATGAGTATAAAAACTGTCCAGATTATGAATTGTGGTTAAGGTGGTTAACTAAAGGAGTAGTTTTTAGAAACATTAATATTCCACTTTTTAATTACTATCAATCGAAGGAAAATGGTAGAAATAAGAATGTAAAAAAAACACTTTCAAGTGTAATTAAACTTAAATCTATTTACAAAAGTAAATTAGCTTTTAGTCTTATTGATGAAGTACATCTATTTTTAGAACGCTGCATTTGTCTATTGCCCAAAACTTGGATATCAAATCTTTTTTATATTTGGGTAAAACTATAAAACTATATATGAAAGAGCTAACAATTTTGATGCCATGCTTAAATGAAGCGGAAACATTAGAGACTTGTATAAGAAAGGCACAAAAATATCTTCATGATAATAATATTAATGGTGAAATTCTTGTTGCAGATAATGGTAGTACTGATTCATCTATCGAAATAGCTATTAATAATGGAGCAAGAATATTGAATGTTGAAAAGAAAGGATATGGTAGTGCCTTAATAGCAGGAATAGAAAATGCAGATTCTAGTTATGTAATTATGGGTGATTCTGATGATAGTTATGATTTTTCAGATTTAGACCCTTTTGTGAAAAAATTGAGGAAAGGAGTTGATTTAGTGATGGGAAATAGATTTACTGGGGAGATAAAACAAGGTGCTATGCCTTTTTTACATAGGTATTTAGGCAATCCTGTTCTATCATTTATTGGCAGACTGTTTTTTAAAATTAAAATTGGAGATTTTCATTGCGGACTTAGAGGTTTTTCTACTTCGAGCATTAAAAGTTTGAATCTAAGCTGCACTGGTATGGAATTTGCATCCGAAATGGTAGTAAAAGCCTCTTTAAGTAATTTTAAAATAGAAGAAGTACCTGTGACACTTTACCCTGATGGAAGAAGTCGTCCACCCCATCTAAGAACATGGCGAGACGGATGGAGGCATTTACGGTTTTTATTAATGTTTAGTCCGAAATGGTTATTTTTTATTCCAGGTTTCTTTATGTTAATTTTTGGCGTTAGCCTTACTTCTGTTCTTTTTTTTAAACCAATACAAATGTTTGGCGTTTCTCTCGATATACATACAATGATATTCAGTTCTTTAGCAGTAGTACTTGGATACCAACTGTTATATTTTTATTTATTTTTAGACTTTTATACATACAAATTTGGACTTAAGCTCAAATATTCATCAAAAACGGTAATTAGCTATATAGAAAATTTTGGTATAATGTTTGGTATTATATTGATTTTTATAGGAATAATGTCTTTAATAAATTTGTTCAGTTTATGGCAAGAACTTAACTTCGGTCCCATATATAACCCAATATATACCATAAAAATATCAATTATAACGTTTTTGCTTATTGTAATGGGTGCTCAAACTATTTTTAATTCATTTTTCATAGGGATTCTAAACCTAAAAATTTACTCTATTAATTATTAAATGAAAATTTTAGATAAAATATTACAGAATTGGCGTATTAATAAAGCAGTAAAATTTATTCCACTAGAAAGCACTATACTTGACATCGGAGCATATGACTCGACTCTATTTGATAAATTAGATTCAAAACTAAAATATGGTATTGGCATCGACCCATTAATAATACCAATTAAATCAAATAAATATACTCTAATAAAGGGGCTTTTTCCGGAAAATATTAACTCAGAAACAAAATATGATGTTATAACCCTTCTTGCTGTATTAGAACACATCCCAGCTGCTGACATAAAGAAATTTGTTGAGAATATAAATTTTTTTTTAAAAAAAGACGGGTTAGTGATAATTTCAGTACCAGATTCTAAAGTAGATTATATACTTAGCTTTTTGACAAAACTAAATCTAATTGATGGAATGTCTGTAGAAGAGCATCACGGGTATGATACGAAACAAACAAAGCCCTTATTTGAATCTAACGGCTTTAAATGTTTAAAGCATGATAAATTTCAATTAGGACTAAACAACTTATTTGTTTTTAAAAAACTATAAAGTCTATATGATAAAGTATCTTTCATACTCAATAGGTATTGTGATTTTAATTTATGTCTATAATTATCAATATAAAAAATACACATTTAATTATAAACAAGTTATTAAATATGCCAATTCATTAAATGGCAACCGTGATGAAGTATTAAAGCCGAAATTAGGATTTAAAGTACTCCCTTTCGAATCTCAAGTTTTATTATATGCAATTGATACTTTAAAAATACCCAACTATAGAACTCATGGAAATTTTTCAAGGTATGGGAATAAAAATATGGCTTGGTTCTATTTTAATGGCTCTGCATGGCCATCCCATCTTGATACTACTAGTAAACATATTGTTGGATTAACAAATGAACTAATTACTATTCCGGGTATAAAAATTATTTTTAATTATGAGAATGTCGGAGTTGGAGTTATTGACTAATTTATTATGGTTTGTGTTAGGATATACTACATTTGGTATATCTATTTTAGCATTATTTCGAATTAAGTTTTTCGAGATAAGATTTTTATTTCTGTCGTTTTTGATAGGTCAGACTATTTTTTATTTATATTGTTTAAGTACACTACCTTTGTCCTTTGCAAAGTATTTACCAATAATAGGTTTAATCTACTTAATTTATACATTATTATATAGAAAAGTAAAAATTAGTTTTAAAAATGTTAAGTTTTTACAAATAGTAGAAATTATAGTAATTACATCTGTATTTTTTTATATGACAACCCCCTATATAAAGTCTATAATTTTAGATCCCATTTATCAATGGGATGCAAGATGTGGGTGGTATTACCATGCTAAACAAATCTATTTGTCTAACGGTATAAACAAAAGTACTGGTTTTTTGCTGAGAAATGAATTCAATGATATTTCACATCCTCATTATCCAAAATATACAAACTGTTTAGCAGCTTACTTTGCAAATTCTGTAGGTTTTTGGAATGAGTATATACCCAAAACAAACCTTTATGTTCATTTAATAGGCGTACTCTTTGCATTAGTTTCGCTAACTAAATTGAATATTATTGTTAGGTTAGGTTTTTGCTTTGTTGCATTCACTTACAATTCTTTTTGGATAAATTCTGGATATATGGATATATGGATTGGAATTTATCTAGGTTTAGGGCTATTGAATCTAGTTAATTACCTACAAACTAAAGAAAGATTAAACTTAGTAACATTCTTATATTCAATGCTCTTTTTATTAAACATAAAAAGAGAAGGGATGATGATAAATGCAAGCTTTTTCTTATCGTTCTTTTTCATATTTTTCATAATTTTTTTCAATACAAAAACAATGAGACATTTTCTCTTTACAATCAATAAGTATATTCCAATTTTATTACTGGCTATTTTACCATTTGTAGTTTGGACCATTATTAAAAGAATATGGGGTTTTATTTCATTCAGCGATTTTGAGTTTTCTAAAGTATTTGATGTTGAGCATTTTAAAACCCAATTTTATTCGTGGAGATTTGACTATGCTTATAAAGGGTTTATTACCAATATTGATATAGAAAAATCTTTCTTTACTGTATTACTTGTTGGCTTTGTTTCAACATTATATTTATTATTAGTTAAAGCAAATAAATTAAAGATTCAAAATTATTTATCTGGATTTGTTATTATCATCGTAGCCTTCATAATTTATATGACTACAATTGTGCTTAGTTATGTTGTGGCAATGGCACCAGATCAAGATATGAAGTTTTATGTGGATTCATCCAATATGAGAATATTCTCATCATATTTTATGTTTTTAATAGTGGGTTTCTTTTCTATTATTTTATCCTTTTTCGACAAATCATTATTAATTCACAGATTAAAAAATATTGAAATAGTAAAAAAGAAAAATATCAATATCAAAAAATGATTATCTCAAAAACCCCCCTACGTATTAGTTTTTTTGGTGGTGGTACTGATTATCCGGATTATTTTAAACAACACGGAGGTGCGGTTTTATCTACATCCATTGATAAGTATGTATATATCACTGTTAATCAATTAAGTTTGATTTCTGAACACAGATACAAAGCCACTTATTCAAAAGTAGAACATTGTCAATCAATTGATGAAATAGCCCATCCATCTATAAGAGAATGTCTGAGATTTTTAGAAATAAATGATGGTATTGAAGTTCATTCAATTAGTGATTTACCTGCAAAAACTGGACTTGGCTCTTCATCTACATTTACAGTAGGACTTCTAAATGCACTTTATGCATATAAAAATCAAGTAATTTCATCAATAAAATTGGCTCAAGAAGCTATTTATGTTGAACAAAAGTTAATTGGTGAGAAAGTCGGAGTACAAGACCAGAGCGCAGCAGCGGTAGGGGGGCTAAACTACTTTGAATTTAAGCAAGACGGCAGCATAACATATAAACCCGTTGTACTTTCTCAAGAGAGAAAAAATGCATTCAAAAATCATTTACTTTTATTTTATACTGGAGTGCAGAGATTTGCTGAAGATGTATTGAAAGAACAAATTGATAAAACAAAAAGTGGAGAGGCATCAAAAGATCTATCACATATCAGAAAGATGGTTGATTATGGTTACGAGATATTAACTTCAAATAAGAACTTATTAGAGTTTGGCGATTTACTTCATCAAGCATGGGCTTCAAAGAAAAATCTTTCTGCTGCTATTTCAAGTAATTATTTAGATGAAATGTATGATTTAGCCATGAAAGCTGGAGCAATAGGTGGGAAGTTACTAGGTGCAGGTGGTGGTGGTTTTTTTCTATTTTTCGCTTCGCCTGAAAAACACCAAAAAATAAGATTAGCTTTGGAAAATTATAAGGAGATTAATTTTAGTTTTGATAATGATGGGAGTAAAATAATTTTTATACACTAAAATGATAACCTTAACCATATTAGTACTTCTTTTTATACTTTTTACATCTGTTTCAATCACTATTTTGGGATACAGAGAATTCCTCTCTATAAATTTTTTTACTATTGATGGGCTTTTCTACTTATTAACAAACTGGAGAATTTATGTAGCGGTATTTTTTGCTATTTTAGCTAGAGTAACCTTTACACTTATTAATAGCCATTTATATAAAATGCCTCAATATTCAAACAATTCGACTAATATTTCTTCTTTTTTGAGTAACACAGCAATAATTGGTGTTTTAATTTTTAACTATATATTTTTAAGTGAAATATTAACATTAAAACATTTTTTAGGGATGTGCTTTATTTTAATTGGTATATTCCTAATATTAATTAATTGAAATAATATGATAACATTTTCAAGTACCCAAAATTTCATTAACAAAATAATCTTTCTGATCCTAACTATATTTGAGAAGTTTCTTCTTCGCTTTAATTTAGTACTTATAAGATCTACACCTTGCCTAGAAAGAAAAAGACTCATAGACATATCTTACAGGGCTTGGGATTTCAATAGATACTCTTCCCTTGAGTTTTGCGCTCAAGAAATTATTGAAAAAAAAGTACCTGGCTCAGTAGCAGAGCTGGGAGTGTATGAAGGTACTTTTGCTTCTAAAATCAATGAGCTATTTCCTCAAAAAACTCTGTTCTTATTTGATACTTTTCAAGGATTTGAAAAAAAAGATTTGGAGTATGAGGATAAAATGGGTTTTCAAAGTGGTGGTCAAAAAATTGATTTTTCTAATACATCAATTGAAATAGTAAATAGTAAAATGAAGTTTCCTCAAAACTGCGTGTTTAAAAAAGGCTATTTTCCTGGTACTGCTTCTGGTATACATGATAAATTTTGCTTTGTCAGTATCGACACTGATTTATATTTGCCAATTTATGAAGGATTAAGCTTTTTTTATCCGCGATTAGAACATGGCGGATATATATTTATTCATGATTACAACAATAAGTATTTTACGGGTGCAAAAGAAGCTGTACGTAAATATTGCTCTGAAAATAAATTGAACTATTTTCCCTTGTCAGATGTGGGAGGAACTGTTGTAATAACTAAATAAAATACAATACAAATTCTAAGGTTATGGAGTATAAAGAATCAACAAAAATAAAAGGTTTAAAAATATTGAGTCCATATATTTTTCATGATTTCCGTGGAGAATATGTGGAAACGTTTCGCATAGACCAGTATCAATTCAAAGATGACCAAGGAAATCTGATCTCTTTTGTTGAAGATGATATTTCTGTTTCAAAATATGGTACTTTAAGGGGTTTGCATGGTGATTCTAAAACTTGGAAACTAATTCAGTGTCTTTGGGGTGAAATATATGTAGCTGTAGTAGATATGAGAATAGACTCTCCAACTTACTTAAACTATGAAACCTTTGCAGTAAATGATAAAAATAGATTGCAAATATTAGTTCCAGCAGGTTGTGGAAATGGGCATTTATGTTTATCAGAAAGATGTATTTTTTCTTATAAGCAATCCGAATTATATTCTGGTATGCAAAATCAATTCACTATTAAATGGGACGAGCCCAAATTTAATATTTTTTGGCCAATTAAAGAGCCAATTCAATCAAGTAGAGATAGTTCAGCTGAATATATAAAATGAGTAATATAATTGTAGCAGGCAGTTCGGGTTTTATTGGTAAAAACATGTGCGACTTTTTAGAGAGAAAGGGACACAAAGTAGTAAGATTGAATAGTAAAAATTGCGACTTATTAGAGCATAAATCTTTGCTTAATTACAACAATCTTAAATACGATTATATCTATAACTTTTCTGCTTATACTCAAGCTGGAAATTTTTGTGATTTGTATGGGGGCGACCAATGGATTATCAATAATAAAATGAATATAAATTTGCTTGAGTGGTGGGCGAAGTATCAATCACAAGCAAAAATGATAGCATTTGGTACCAGTGTCTCTTATACAGTATACGAGAACCTATCAGAAGAAACATACATGGATGGAGAGCCTTATGAAAAGTACTATGCTTATGCTCATTCAAAAAGAGAGCTTTTAGTAGGTTTAAAATCATTATCTAAACAATATGGTTTAAAGTACTTGTATTTAATTCCTTCAACAGTTTATGGACCGAATTATCATTTAGATGGCAGAGAATTACATTTTATTTATGACTTGATAAGGAAAATAATACGTGGAAAAGAATTTGGAGAAACTGTGACTCTTTGGGGTGACGGAACTCAAAAAAGGGAGCTGATTTATATTGATGATTTTGTTAAAATAACCTACAATTTGAATGAAATAACTGAAAATGAAATTATTAATTTAGGTACTGGCGATGAACATACGATTATATCATTTGCAAAAATAATTTGCAATGAAGTAGGATATGATTTTCACAAAATAAATTTTGATACTTCGCAATTTGTGGGTGCGAAATCTAAAGTTTTGAATATAAGTAAATTATCAAAATTGATACCTAATCTGAGCTTTACTAATTTAGAAATTGGTATACGTGAAACAATCAAATGGTGTAAAAATCAAAAATTGTAGATAAATTTAACACAACTCTTGTAAGATTGAGTATATCAATAAAAGTGGTTTATAACTATCATTTTTCTGCAAAGAAGACAAAAAGATATTAGCTTTGAGATTAAAAACAGCATAAAATGATGCAAACAAGCTGGGAAACAACGATATCTGTGCAAAAAAATTATGACATACTATTCTTATTTGGAATAACAATTTAGAAATATAGTTCCCCAAAAACGATAATTAGTTACCATGCGTATTTCAATAGCATTCAACTGATATAAGCATATTAATACAAAACTTTCCTACTGATTAACAACTAGCAGGCTATACCCTAGTAATAAAAACCACTAGCTTACACTAGCTAAGTTATGCAACCCAACTTTGAACTTAAGAGGTATAAAATACTCACTAAAAAATAGAAAAAACGAAAAAATTATACTTTTCCTAGAATAATTGCAGAAAGCACGACAAATTAAGACAATAACGAATCAATCAATCTCTTTATAGTTTCCTATTTAATGACGACAAAAAAAAGAATTTTTCAGGGGAGGCGCAAAAAATAAATTCTAATATATTGTTGGCTTGAAAAGTATTTTTCGAGAGGTGATTTTAAGAAGAAACATTAAAACATACTCATCTGCTTACCTTCTCTGAAAAAAAGGTCGTAGCGGTAGCGGGGCATTTTTCTATCAGAAAGATATTTTTTTACTGCCATTTGGTGAAGGTTTTTAATCGTTTCGGCTATTTTGCCTTCACCTACTATCCTAGCACCCCACCTACTGTCGTTTAACTTCCCATTGTGACATTCCTTTATTTGATTTAGTATTTTATCTGCTTTATCAGGAAGGGCTTTGTATACCCAATCGGTAAAGATTTCACCAATGGCACCATTGAGCCTCACTACCGTGTAACCTGCAGAGAGTGCACCATATTCAGAGGCAGCTTTAATGATGGCTGGAATTTCATGGTCGTTTAGTCCGGGAATGATGGGTGCTGTCATTACCCCTACCGGTATTCCTGCTTGGGTGAGCGCTTCTATTGTTTTTAACCTCTGTTTATAAGTAACCGTGCGAGGCTCTAACAATTGGCGGGTTTTCTCATCGAGAGAGGTAATGGAAATATACACATGCACCAACTGCCGCTTCGCTAGTTCAGACAAAATATCTATATCTCTGGTGATTAAAGAATTTTTAGTGATCATCCCTATAGGATTGCGGTATTTGAGGAATATCTCCAGCATTTGCCGTGTCAACTTAAATTCTTTCTCTAAAGGTTGGTAACAATCTGTGTTACCGGAAACTTCTATCACCGAAGGCTCCCATTTAGGATTTGAAAATAGCTTCTCAAGCAATTCCGGTGTGTTCTTTTTAACAATAATTTTTGATTCAAAATCCAATCCTGCAGAAAAACCCCAATATTCATGTGCATTGCGAGCATAGCAATAAATACACCCATGTTCGCAACCTTGGTATGGATTTATTGACTTGCCCATAGGCAAATCCGGACTTGAAAAAGTACTAAGAATATTTTTTGGAGTATCGTAAAATACTTGTGTCTTTGGCACTTTTAAACCATCTTCTAAAACTAAGTTATCATTGAGCTCTGCTTCAAAATGATTGACTAAAAATTTATTTTTAGAATTAACCTGTGCTCCTCTACCCTTTTGAAAATTTTCTAACATAAAATTTATTTTGTAGTAAAATTCGACATTGTCTTATAAAACTACAAAATAAAAAGGCGGTGGTCAAGCTTGACCATCGCCTTTTTACAAAAAAATTTCACCTTTAGCTTTTCAGCGTTACCTTATTTAAAAAATTAAGATATATATAACCGATCACACCCGATAAAAATGATGCCAATATGATAGAGATTTTAGCTGTTTCTATATAAGAGGAATTGTCTGGAATGCTTTTAAATGCTAGACCTGTCACAAACATTGACATAGTGAAACCTATACCCGCAACCCAAGCCATGCCATAAATATATTTGAAGTTTACATCTTCAGGAATTTGGGCTATTTTCAGTTTCACCGCCAGCCAAGTGGTAAACCATATTCCTGTGGATTTTCCTAACATTAGCCCACAAAGGATACCCAATGATAAAGGGGAGAAAATATTGGCTACAGCATCTGTATCGATAATAACACCTGCATTGGCAAAAGCAAACAGAGGCATGATAAAATAACTTGAAATAGGATGCAAAAAAACCAAAACATTGTGCAGAGGTGCTTCCATTTGAGTACTGGCCTGCTGCATGCGTTCTATCAGTTCACCTCTCACCAATTTGTCGGTAGTTTTTTTATCATCGAGGGCGCTTACACACTCTCGCACCACTTTCATTTTTTCTTCAAACACATATTCCCAATTCTGCAAACGGAAAGGAACAACAAAAGCAAAGACCACACCAGCTATGGTAGGATGTATACCTGCCATAAAGAAAAAGTACCACAAAATAATACCGAAAAGTGAATAAATGGTGAGATTGGTAACTCCTGATTTGTTAAGAACAAAAAGCAGACCAATCACTCCAAAGCCACCCATGAGATGATACCAGTCCAGTGAATTTGAATAGAAAAGCGCAATCACCACAATAGCACCCAAATCATCAGCTATCGCAAGAGCTGCAAGGAATATTTTCAAACTAAATGGCACTTTTTTGCCTAATAGTGAGATGATGGTAAGAGAAAAGGCGATATCAGTGGCTGTAGGTATTCCCCAACCGGCAGCAGTGGGCGAGCCCCAATTAAACATTATATAAAATAATGCGGGAAATAACATTCCGCCAATAGCAGCTATCACAGGCAAAATGGCTTTTTCTTTGGTAGAAAGTGCCCCTTCTACTATTTCTCTTTTTATTTCCCCACCTACTACGATAAAGAACAATGTCATCAATACATCATTGATGAGGATATGAAAGTCCATTTGCATTTTGAAATCACCAAAGTGAAATTCAAATTCGGTATGCCAAAAATGAAGAAATGCTTCGCCAATACTGCTGTTTGCCAGCGCAAGTGCCACTACTGTGACAGACAATAGCAACATACCGCTTAATTCTGACTCTGCAAAAAACTGTTGGATTGGCATTGTGATTTTACTCAATGCCTGCTGTACGCGTGACACTTTTTTTTCCATAGGATTTGGTTAATAAATTCGGGGCTATTTACAAAAATTTTATTCTTTCTTCAACAATACTGTTCAAAATTGATACAGTTTTATCAAAATTTGAACTCTTTGCATCAAAAAATTTTATAAAGTTGGTTCTTAGATTATCTCTAAAATCAGGCTCATACCAGTCTAAAACGGTGAAATAACGAATTCCCCAAGTTTTATTTTTCAGCAAAGAAGTATATTTTTGGTAAGCATCTATTTCCTCTTTGTAGGCCAAGGGGATTTGTTTACTAAAGTTTTCAATCAAAAGTTTTGAAGCTTTGTAGAGTAGACTGAATGTGACTTCAAAACCTTCAAATTTCAATATTGGTAAAAATTCGGTGTTCGTTAGTCTAAGGCATTTGATGAGCCTTTTTTTTAAATGTTCCTCAAAAACATTGTCCAGCGGTAAAATATAAACATCGTAGCGTTCTTTGATGCCGGTGAGGGTGAAAGTTGCATCGTTTCTTTTGAGTTCAAAAAGTGCGGTTTTCTTTAGAACATCGCATTCAAAGTTTATCTGCTCCAACTCATTGTTTCTTAAACCCTCCAATGAGCTATGAAAAAGGTCAAAATGGCTTTTGACTTGAGTGTTCTTTCTTTTGTAGGTGATTTGATAATATACCGGGTATTTCAAATCAAATCCACCGTCTTTTTGTGGGGAAAGATTTTTATTCAGAAAGGGCTTAACTGAAATCTTTGAATCTTTCAAAGCAATAAATCTCTTAAAAATACCAAATCAAACTACCGTTAGCCTTACAAATTGTCAAAAAATGAGCCTGTAGAAAGTGCTTCTTTTTGTTTTACTACTACATCGCTCAGCAACTCACCGCTAGGCATATCTACTGTATTTTCTATTTGTTTGCTAAACAAAGGGGCATGTAGCTCGCTATTCAAGTTTTTTTTTGACTTTGTGGCTACTTTATTGGCTTTTTCCAACACTTCGTTGGCTATACTTTTTATTTCAATAAGCAGATTTTCTTTCAAAACCTCTACTTCTTGTATTTCTCTTTTTGATATTTTAATGGCATCTTTAGCCTCTTCTTCCATGTTTTTCGCCCTCATCTCAGCCTCTTCAATAAGGTTTTTGGCTTTGTACTTGGCTTCGTTTAGCACTGCGTCTGCATTCATTTGCGCTTCGCGAAGTATCAGCTCTGCCGATTTATTGGCTTGCTCTACCACATGTGTGCCGGTGTCTTCGGCTGTTTTCAAAGTTTTGTATAGAGAAGTCTCAACATCTCTCATTTTTTGCACTTCGCGCTCTAGCGAATCTATGCGCATTTTCTGCTCTCGGACTTCGTCAAGCATTTTTTCCCATTCTACAGAAAGCGTAAGCAAGTAAGCATCTACTTCTTCTTTCTCGTAGCCTCTAAAGCCTTTTTCAAAAGTTTTTTGCCTGATTTCTAAAGGAGTGAGTTTCATGAGTATGCTATCGATAGCGTTGTTGTAGGTAATAAATACAAATGTACATTTATTTGTTCTAACACTATCAACAATACCAAACGCAAGTTTGTTCTAAATGTTGCTAAAGGTAAGAATTACAATAAATAGTACTTATTACAAATATATACAATTCAGAATATCTTTTTTGGGCTATGCAAAATAAATAGGTAGGTTTATTCGTAATAAGCCGATACCGCTAGCGAAATTGTAATTAAACAAGATTTATATGCAACGATACCATATTTTGTGGGCCGATGATGAAATAGATTTATTGAAGCCACATATTATTTTCCTCAACAATAAAGGCTACGACATCACGGCAGTGAACAGCGGGAGCGAGGCCTTGGAAAAGTGCCAAGCTGAAAATTTTGATTTGGTCTTTTTAGATGAAAACATGCCCGGAATGACTGGTTTAGAAGCACTATCGCAAATAAAGGCCTTAAAACCTACGCTTCCGGTGGTGATGGTGACTAAAAGCGAAGAGGAGCACATCATGGAAGAGGCCATAGGTTCAAAAATTGCAGATTATCTTATTAAGCCCTTGAACCCCAACCAATTGCTGCTTTCCGCAAAGAAAATTTTGGACAACAAGCGCTTGGTAGCCGAAAAAACTACGCTAAACTATCAACAAGAATTCAGAAACCTAAGCCTCACACTTTCTGACAGGTTGAACCATGAAGAATGGGCTGAAGCCTATAAAAAATTGATTTATTGGGAACTGGAAATAGAAAGGTCTGAATCAAAGCAAATGCAGGAGATATTGGGCATGCAAAAGTCTGAAGCCAACACCCATTTTACCAAATTCATCATGGACAATTATGAAGATTGGTTAAACGACCCAAAAGCCGAAAGACCTTTGCTATCGCATCAATTAATGAAAAAGAAGGTATTTCCGCTTTTGGATAAAGAAGAATCCGTGTTTTTTATACTGATAGATAATTTGCGATTTGACCAATGGAAGATACTTGAGCCTATCATAGGCCAATATTTTACGGTGAATGAGGAGTCAACCTATTACTCCATTTTACCTACAACCACAGAATTTGCCCGAAATTCTATTTTTTCAGGATTATTGCCTTCTGATATGGAGAAATATCACCCTGATTTGTGGGTGAACGAAGACGAGGAACAAAGTAAAAATGCCAATGAAGACAAGTTTTTTGCCCAACAACTGAAGCGCAACAAGCTTGATATTAAGTTTTCGTATCACAAAATACTCAACTTACAGCAAGGAAAGCAATTGGCCGACAATCTTTCAAACCACATGGGCAATAAACTGAATATTATTGTATACAATTTTGTAGACATGCTTTCACATGCTCGTACAGACATGGCAATGATTCGCGAACTGGCATCGGACGAAGCAGCCTATCGCTCGCTTACTCAGTCGTGGTTTATGCACTCGCCACTTTATGAAATCATTCAAAAATTATCAGAAAAAAAAGTAAAACTGGTGATTACTACCGACCACGGCACTATTCGAGTGCAAAAACCATATAAAATAGTGGGAGACAGAGAAACCAATACCAATCTGCGCTATAAAGCAGGACGAAACCTCTCGTTTGATGAAAAAGGCATATTTTTCACCCGAAAACCTGAGCGTTTCTATTTGCCTAAACGCAATATTTCTACTTCTTATGTATTTGCGATCGAAGACCAGTTTTTGGCCTACCCAAACAATTATAATTATTATGTAAATTACTACAAAGACACATTTCAGCACGGAGGCATTTCGCTTGAAGAGATGATTATTCCATATCTGGAACTGTCGCCTAAGTAGTTTTCTCACAAAAGAGCATCCATGAAATGCCGAATTTGTCTGTAACAGAAGCATACCAATCGCCCCAAAAAGTTTGAGAAAGAGGTTCGTAACGGATGCTTTCGGCCATAAGCTTGTTAAATATCTCATGGGCTTCGGTTTCGGAATGGCAATTTACAAAAATACTTACGGCACTGCCTTTGGAAAAATCTCCAAACTCGGCTATATCTGTGCCTAAAAGAGCCATAGAACCATTTTTCAAAGAGGAATGCAAAATAAAATCGCCCATGGATTCAGGAAAATTGATTCCCATGGGCGAATCTCTTAAGAAACGCATTTCCAAATTTCCACCTAAGCATTGGTGGTAAAACATCATGGCTTCTTTGCAGTTTCCATTAAAAGTGATGTAGCAATTGAGCGAAGCCATGTTGGATTAACAATTAAGCAGTTAGCAGTTTTTCTATGTCAAATTTGCGCATTTGCATCACTGCTTGCATCACTCGTTCTCCCTTATTTGGGTCGGCCATGAGCTTACTAAGCACAGAAGGCACTACCTGCCACGACATGCCAAATTTATCTTTGAGCCAACCACACATGCTTTCTTCACCGCCATCGGCTGTAAGCTGTGTCCAGTAATAGTCAATTTCTTGCTGATTTTCACAGTCTATTACCAGCGAAATAGCTTCATTGAATTTAAACATAGGCCCTCCGTTTAGGCCCATAAATAACCTTCCGTTTAGTTCAAAAGTCACTACCATAGGTGTCTTGGTGATGATTTTTGAGTTTTTAAATATCGAACAATAAAATTCGGCAGCAGCGAGCGCATTGCCATCGTACCAAAGGCAAGTGTATATTTTATTATTATTTTCCATGTTTTTAAGTTGTTAGCTGGCTTCTACATATTTCTTGAAATTATTTAAAATGGCTTGCCAACCCGCTTGTTGCATTTCCAAAGGATTTTCTGTTTCGGGGTCGAAAGTCTCGCTTACATGGGTTTTACTTCCTACGCTTGAAAATACGATTACAACCTTTCGGCCATCTTCCATCGTGTAGGCGATGCGTTCGTTTGTACTCACCAAATCGTATGTTCCTGTAAAGTCAAATGAAAAGCTACCATCTTTGGCGGCCATTGTCGAGAGGAATTTTCCTCCTGTTCTCAAGTCATTTTCAGCATGGGGCGTATGCCAGTCGTCTGAGGCGTTGTTCCACTGCATGATGTGTTTGGGCGTGGTCCATATTTCCCACACTTTTGCTACGGGAGCATTTATTGTTGCTTCTACTGTGATTGCCATAAATAGATATTAGTTATGAGTTATGAGAGATGAGAGATAAGATGTTTTTGGTGATACAAATATCGAATCAATTTGAGATATTCAAACAGGGCGATTATGTCGTAAATCGTGGGGAAAAATGACAAAAAATAGAATGCGACTGAAAATTTCAGTCCTTTAATGCTTTAGGAGTTCGAGCAAATAATTAAGCTCAGTATCAGATATATCTGGTTGCTCTGATTTATCATAAATATCCATTAAGAACACAGCTTTATTTATTACTCTCACATAGGTAATTAGCCTTGCCCCACCGCTTTTTCCTTTATTTTTAGATGAAATGGCTATTCTGATTTTGTAGCAATCTTTTCCTATGGGAGTACCTAAGTTTGGGGAGATTTCTAGTTGCTGAATGAGGGGAGCTAAATCAGTAGAAATGGAACGATATTTTTTTGCTAATCTTTTGAGTTTTCGTTCAAAAGGTTCTGTAGCAATTATTTCAAAGCTCATTGAGTAAATCTTTGGCTCGTTTTAGCTTTTTTGCGCCTTGTTCATAGAGCTTTACATCGTTAAAGGCTTCCGCCATATCCTGTATAAATTCATTTTTACGTGCTTCTTTAATCTCACGAATTACTTGTACATAAGGCAAGCTATGCACAAGTTCCATAAAGAAAGGAGCGCGGTTTTCGGGAATATCTAATAATACTTTCATGTTTCAATTAGATTGATAGGTGAATTGATATTTGGCTAGAAAATTACACTTAACCGACCAATTAAAGGAATATATGAAATATACAATTTCACTACACTTTTTTAAAGCTTTTTACAATGATACTTATTTTTCATATACTCACTTTAATTGATATAAAAATAAAAAAATAATCGGAATAAATCATAACGATGCTGCGTTTTGGATTGGCAAATACAATCTTCTTCCACTTATTTGTGTTTAAAGGCTTGAAACTTTTACGATGACTGATTTTTTGGTAAATTGCCAATTAGTATATTATAAACATGAAAAGAATATCGGTTTATGTACCTCAAAGTGCAGCAATTGAGGCCATTTCGCCACCTTACAGACTTTTTAAAACGGCTAATGAATTGTTAATGGCATCAGGTCGTGAGCCGGAGTTTCAGGTAGAGTTTGTAGGCATGTATCCACAAGTAAAAGCGCAAGATGGGGAATACACCGTGAAAATAGACAGACTTATTTCTGAAGTGGAGCATACAGATTTGATACTTATACCGGCTTTGTATGGCGATATGAATGAGGCCATAAAGCTAAATGCTGCTGCCATTCCGTGGATCAACAAAATGTACGCTCAAGGCTCAGAACTAGCTTCGCTTTGCATTGGCGCATTCTTATTGGCTTCTACAGGAGTGCTCAAAGGGAAAAAATGCTCTACCCACTGGGCTTATTACCAAGAATTTAGAGAAAAATTCAGCGATGTAGAAATTGTGGACGGAGCTATCATTACCGATGCCGATGGCGTATATTCCAGCGGTGGAGCCAATTCGATATGGAATTTGCTTCTCTATATTTTAGAAAAATATACATCGAGAGACATTGCCATTTTGGCTGCCAAATATTTTGCTATTGACATAGGAAGGGAAAACCAAGGCGTTTTCAGCATTTTCAAAGGCCAAAAAGACCACAACGACAATGAGATAAAATCGGCTCAAAACTACATAGAATCGCATTTTACCGAACGCATTACCATAGACGATTTGTGCAGCAATGCCAATGTGAGCAGGCGCAGTTTTGAAAGGCGTTTTAAGCAGGCCACCAACAACACTGTGGTGGAATATATTCAGCGTGTGCGCATAGAAGCTGCCAAGCGTAGCTTTGAGGCATCGAGAAACAACGTATCGGAGGTGATGTACCACGTAGGCTACACTGATACTAAGGCTTTTAGAGATGTATTTAAGAAAATTACAGGGCTTACTCCTGTGGAGTACAGAAGCAAATACAATAAAGTTTCATTGAAATCTTGCTATATGAATTAGCAGGTGAAGGAAAAAAGGGAGAAAGACGGGGCTCGAACCCGCGACATCCAGAACCACAATCTGGCGCTCTACCTGCTGAGCTACAGTCTCCATGTTGAAATTTGGATTGCAAAATTAATATTAAAGACGTAAATGCAAAAATGAATTTAAAAAAAGTTTGTGCTAAAAAATAACTACCACTTTATAAAACAGCAGTTTTTTGCTACTATTTCATAAGAGTATGTGCATTCTTTCATCTTTTGAAAAGATATTTATTCAAAAAATACACCCACCTTTTAAAAAAGAGGGTGTATCACTATTCGTCATTCAATCCAAAGACACTCGTGTCCTTGTTGGTTTACCACATTCAAAATATGCAATATAGATACATCATCACCTTCTATTCGCAATATTTTGTCGCAGTCATCTAAATCGATATTAATTTTATAGCCAACATAAACCGTGTTTAGTGTTTTTATCAATGACTGTGCTTGTTCAGAATCTTGTACGTTTGTTTTAAATATTTCCACCATAACATATACTGATGGTTGAGGTTCGAAAAGTTATTTTTCGAGCTCGGATTTAAGATTTTCGAGCCCTTTTTGTAAATCTTTACCTAGCATTTCCTCCATATTTATCACTAATTTCATGATATTCATAGGATAAGGCATGCTGCTATTGAAGCCCCATTTTACCTTTGTTTGGTCTTCGCCCACAGCCTCCGTTGTCATGTAGGCAGTGGCGACTCCTTCAAATGGTTTAATGAAGCGCAAGTCAAGGTCTATTCTTTCTCCGTCTATGAGATTTTTTATTGTTTGTTCTCCTTTGCCTACATTTTCGTTTTGACTATCCCATTTGGATGTGAAGCCCACTGTACCATCTTCGCCCGTTGTTTCACGTTTTGAATTGGGGTCCATCATCACCCACACACTGTAGTTATCTTGATTTTTGAGTAATTTGATATAGTCAAACACATCTTTTTTGGGCTTGGAGACAACAATCTCTCGCTCTACAGCGTATTCTTTTTTAACAAAAAGTGCTACCAAAAGCACCAATGCCACTAGGGCAATCACGACAATGATTATAATTTTTAAGATTTTCATACTATTTAAAGTGTCTTTTTTCCCTCATAAAGACTTTTTTGGTGGACAATACCCAAGGGAAATGAATAGAATAATTCATGAGTATTTACATTTATACAAATAAGTTTCAATTAAAAATCTTTAGGCTCATCCTTGAGGAAGAGCACTTTCGTCAGCAAACATGACCTCCCACTGGTGGCCATCTAAGTCTTCAAACGAGTGGTAATACATCCAGCCGTGGTCTATTGGTTCGCTGTATATTTTCCCGCCTGCTTCTACAGCAAGCTTTACCATTTCATCCACTTTATTTTTAGCATCTACATCTATTGCCAATAATACTTCTGTTTGCTTTTTGGCATCTGAAATAGGCTTTTTAGTGAATGTAGCAAACATGGGCTCAGTGATAAGCATTGCAAAAATATTATCTCCCAACACCAAACAGGCGGCTTTTTCATCGCTGAATTGGGGATTGAAGCCAAAGCCCAACTTTTGGAAAAATGCTTTTGATTTCTCAAGGTCTTTTATCGGTAGATTTACAAAGATTTTGGTGGCCATGTGTGTCTCTGTTTTAAAAGTGAATTGATAATGCAAACCTAGCTGTAAATATTATTTCTATAAATATGCTAAAACGCCAATTAAAGGGGCAATTACGACACAAAATCATATTTATTTAGGCCATATACCTCTCAAGTATATATTATCAAGATTAAAATTTTAATTTAGACGCGTGTTTTTGCACAAAAAATATATGTCTTTTTTCTGAATTATAGCAGTAATACTTATACATGACGCCCACTTTAATTCTATCCATTATTGCCATTTACTTTCTGGCATTGGTTTTGATATCATGGTTTACCTCACGAAACATTACTACTGATGCATTTTTCACGGGAAATAGAAGTTCTAAATGGTATTTGGTGGCTTTTGGAATGATAGGCACATCGCTGTCGGGTGTCACCTTTGTGTCTGTGCCGGGCGAGGTAGGTATGAAAGGCTATGCCTATTTTCAAATGGTGCTTGGGTATATCGTAGGCTATGCATTCATCGGATTGGTGCTGATGCCAATGTACTACAAGCTAAATTTAATCTCCATTTACACCTATTTAGAAAAACGTTTTGGATTTTGGAGCTATAAAACGGGGTCGTTTTTCTTTTTGCTATCGCGCACAATAGGAGCAGCTTTCAGGCTTTTTTTAGCGGCCGAAGTGTTGCAGCTCATGCTTTTTAACCAAATGGGCTTCCCTTTTGAAGCCACAGTGTTTGTGACCATTGCACTCATCTGGGTGTACACCATGAAAGGAGGCATTAAAACCATTGTCTGGACAGACACCTTCCAAACTTTTTTTCTAGTTGGCTCTGTAGTGCTCACAGTATGGACCATCAAATCTCAATTTGGTTGGTCACTAGGCGAAATGGTAGAAAACATAAGCTCTAGCAAGTTTTCCCAAGTGTTTTATTGGGGTGTAAATGATGATAAATATTTTTTCAAACAGTTTATTTCAGGAGCGTTTATTGCCATAGTAATGACAGGGATGGACCAAGACCTGATGCAAAAAAACCTCACTTGCCGAAATATAGGAGAAGCGCAAAAAAACATGTTTAGCTTCACAATAGTATTGGTAATTGTAAATTTTCTGTTCCTTACCTTAGGAGCACTATTATACATATATGCAGACAAAAGAGGCGTAATAACCCCAGTGGCCACCGACCAACTGTTTCCATTTTTAGCTTTTAATTATTTTGGCACTCCGGCAGCCATACTTTTTCTTTTGGGAATCATAGCTTCTACCTATGCCAGTGCCGATTCTGCATTGGCATCGCTCACTACGGCTTTTTGTATTGATTTTTTAAATTTTGAGAAGCGAGAAAATGAACAAAATAAAAAAGAGTTGAAATTTTTAGTTCATTTGGCTTTTTCTATTGTCCTGCTTATGGTCATCATAGCCTTTAAATATTGGAACAACCAAGCTGTAATAACATCGGTATTTAAAGCCGCAGGCTACACTTATGGCCCCTTATTGGGTATGTTTTTTTTCGGTTTGTTTACCAAATACAATGTAAGAGACCGATTTGTACCGTTTATTTGTGCTGTTTCTCCGGTATTTTGCTATGTATTGAATCAAAACTCTATGTCGTGGCTTGGTGGTTACAAAATAGGCTTTGAAATACTGCTAATAAACGGATTCATTACCTTTGTTGGACTTTGGGCTTTTAAAACCAACAAAATGAACGAAAAAATATGACGGCTGTAGAAGACAAAGAACTATACTTTTTACCATATTTTATCGAGGAAGACATTTATCTGCCAGAATTAAAGAAGGCAGAAAAGGCTTTATCTACTGAAAATACGACCCATGTGCCGGAGACAGCAACTCAACAAAACGCTGCTCAACAAGAAAGACCTACTGCCAAGTTGCCCCCGTTGCCTCCGTTGTTAAAAACACCAATAGCCACTGTACCAGTTGAAAATCGACCTATAGTTGCCACCAATACAAAAACCACAAAAAAAGTCTTGATTTTGGTTGGATACCAAAGTGTGCCTTTAGTGCCGCCCAATGTAGATGAAGCCCTTCGTAAAATATTTGCAGCTCTTAATATTGCCATGGAAGAGGTAGGCATCATTAATGTGTTATCGCCTCAATCGCCCACTTTTGAAAGTTTTGAGTTTCAATATTTGATACTTATGGGTGGCAATGGCAAAAATCTGGATTTTATGAAAGACTACATAGGCCCTCGCAACAGATATGATGTGGTAAAACACAAATCCAAAACTATTTTCTTTGCCGAATCTATGGACATTTATTTCAAAGATGTGGAACTAAAAAAGAAATTTTGGAACAAGCTTAAAGAGGTGTTTGGGAAATAAAATAAATATAACATCAGATTCTTTAATTGCCAGTAATCCTTAATATTCCAATTTTTTGTTTTCCATAAGTTCTACTAATACCAAAAACCAAGTATGTATTTGAATCAATTTTTGTGGTTGCTTGTGTAGAAATCACATACATTTCTTTAGAATCCGGTAAAACAATATTCTTGCTCACTTTCCCTGAATTGTTAATTTCTGCTAACACTAGGGCGGTTTCACTATCAAATTTTGTAGCTTTTGGATTATCAACTTTTTTTATCTCCATATTCTTTATGTTGTCATTATACACTAGTTGTATATTGTTTTCTCTTTCCAACAAGTAGTACGACAACACCTGTCTTAATTTGGTATTTCTTTTCTCCATATACTTACTTTCATCAAGTTGTAAAACCTGTTTTTTAGGTATTAATGAGGTATTTATAATTTTACCATTCAAGTCTACCTTAATGCATATAATATGTTCATATATATTTTTCATAACAAATCCTCCTTGTCCACGGAATATTATCGTTTCGTCCCGTTCTGCCAAAAAAACAAGGGTATCACTATGAGTATTGATTATATCCCTCAACACAAATTTTTCTGGTAACTTCATATTGAAGTCAAATACTTTCATCGCATCCCCAACTATATTGTCTGTACTAAAGGTATATTTTGCTTTTCTAACAATTTCTCCCGTTTTGGGATTAAACTTTGTATAGAAAATTGCGGGTATACCTTCTAAATCAGAATTTTTAAAAAATCCCGAAAAAACCATATATCCATCTTTGTCAATAAACATTTTGTGACCAATTACATTTCTTCCAGGCATTGGAAGATTTATTTCAGAAGAGCTACTTGTATTATTGTCGTAGCATATCAAAATATTTTTACTAGTATCTAGTTCATCCTCGCCCAATTTCACACCTAAAAGATATATATTTAGTGAATTGTCGTAGATGAATTGAATTAATTTAAAATACTTATTTAAATAAGGCAATTGGATTTCGTTTGTCTTAACAATGTCAAAATCGTTATTAAGAATTGTTGATTGGAATTTTTCATATCCTTTTTTCTCTACAGGACTATCAAGAAAAAAGAGATATCTGGTATAATCATTATTTGGAATAAATACATAACCCGCATTTTCTCTAATATTTTTTGTGTTGTAGCTGCCTATTTTTTTGTTTTCAAACAATAACTGACCTTCAACATCAATTGCTGATATAATAACAGTTGTTTCTTTTTCAATAGTAAAATCTGAAATAATAATTATTCTATTATTAAATGAGTCATATAGTACTTTTTCAATCCTATTATTATGTGTTATTGGAAAGATTTCTTTAGAGAAGTCAATTCTTTTAACTAATTCCATGTTGGATAAATTAATTATTTCCAAATACATATCCTGCACCTTCTCATTATCTCTGCCTTTTAGTATATATAGATTGTTCTTATTCTTGCCTAAATATTCGGGAAATGCAGATTTTCTTGTATAATCGAATGGTTCTCCCCACTTAAAGTCCACATCTTGAGAATAAATAACTTCTTTATGTAAAAAGAAGATTAATAATATTAGTAACTTTTTCATGTTTTAAATTTATATTTTTTATAATGATAATTAAAGAATGAATTTCGTGTTTTTATTACTGCTTAATATTTCTAATAATTTTAAATATACTATTAATTACATCTTCAACCCTATTGTAAAGTAAAAATTCCTTGGGTCAGAAGGTAAAATGCCAGGGCCGGGATAGCTAGCGGCTCTACGTGTATAATATATTATATTTGTAAGGTTGTTTATTCCTGCTTCGGCTATCAAATATTTCCAATAGTATTTCACTGAAAAATCGGCTACAAAGTAGGCGGGAATTTCGCCTATCACTCCCGTAGCACCTGTACCAAAATTGGTATTGAGCGAAGTGGCATTGGTGGCATCTGCAAACTGGCTGCTCACATAGCCACTTTGAAGCGTAGCCGCCCAGTTTTTGTAGCGGCTAGTAAAACCTGTGCGCCATGTTAAATACGGCACTGTTTCCACTCTTTTATTCCTCACAGAAGCATCTTGCGAGTTGATATAGCGCGAATCATTTATTGAAATATTATTGAAAAAAGAAAGAGAAAGGTTTTTTGAACTTGGGTTAAATAATTTTATGAAATCTAATTCAGCAAAAGCCTCTATACCATAGGTGCGCGAATCAGAAATATTGGTTTGGTAGCGATATTCGATAAACTGCGATTCTGCATCGCTGCGCAACACATTCCCTATGCGGTCTTGGTAGCTCATGTAAAAAAGGCTCACATCAAAATTAAGGTAGTGTTTCACATTTCCCCTCAAACCTAGGTCGGCATTGTAGCCACGCTCGTCTTTTATGTTTGGGTCTATTCTGAAGTTGGGGTTTCTTATGCGTATATCGCTGAATGTGACCGCTCTGTAGTTTTGTGAAAAATTGGCATACAGTTCCAAATGCTCGTTTGGCCTGAAGCTAGTACCCAATCCGGCCAGAAAAATGCCGGCACGAGGATAGGCTCTGTTTTCAAATACTTTGTTTTGAACCACCACATTTCCTGCCCCATCAAGCACCCTTAAATTGTAATATCCATCGGCTTCGGTGCGGATATATTCATACCTAAAACCCGGGGTGATAGAGAAACGATTGTTGATAAAAAGTACATTTTCTGCAAAAAATGAGCCATTGGAATTCACAAACCGATAATCGGAATTTTCAAGATTATTTGGGTTTGTGTAAAAGAAATCGGGACCGGAAGCAGTGTTTCCATCACCTTGTCTACTATGGGTATGACCTTGAAAAGCCCTAAATCCTGTGAGCAAAACTGCCTTTCTGCCTTGTATGGAATAGTTGTGGAGCAAGCGAGTTTCATTGCCAATATTTAAGAAATTGTCCCAAATCAATGTTCTGGGGATGGAGACATCATCATTTCTATCTATTCTGGTGAGGTTTCCAAGCGATAAACGGGCAGAATTGTTGAAAAAAAATCTGGTATTGATTTTAGTTTTGTCAGAAAGCTTGTAATCGGCATACACCGCGGCTAACAACCACTGCACTTTAAACCAATTTCTAGCCCTGCGCGATTGGCGAGGGTCTTGCTCAAAGTAAAAATTGTTTAAACCTCCCGGCTGTTGGGCCAAATTATGCATGGCTGTGAAGTCTACGCCAATAGAAAGTTTCTCTGAAGCTTTGTAGTTCAAATTTGCATAGCCTGTATGTGCTTCAAAAGCACTGTTTTGTCGCCAACCATCGCCACGCTTATATTGGTAAAACGAATAATAGTTCAATTTCCCTTTCGTGCCTCCAATGCTGTTAAAGCTATTAAAAAAGCCAAAAGAGCCACCTGTTTGACGTGAAATAAGCTCAAAAGGTTTGTTTTTAGGCCCTTTTTTCATTTGAAAATTTATCATCCCGCCAAATTGAGGGCCATACTGAAGCGATGCAGCTCCTCGTAAAATTTCAATTTTTTCTAGTGCCTCTGTTGGTGGTGTATAGTAGCTTTCGGGGTAGCCAATGGGATCGGCACTGATGTCGTAGCCATTTTGACGAAGATTAAAATTAGATGTTCTCGTTGGGCTAAGTCCACGTGCGCCTATGCTCAATTGCAGTCCCGCAGGGTCGTTTTCCCAAATGTTTAAACCGGGTACTTTGGCAAAAATCTGCCGGGCGTTGTTGGTAGCCGTGTTTGCTACCACATCGTTCATTACTATCACTTCAGATTTTTTACTTTCGTTTATCGTGAATCCCTCAACCGATTTCAATCGGGTAATTCCAAACGTATTTTCCTTTTGGCCTTCTATTTCCACTTCATCAATGGCGTTTTCTATGCCCATCAGCACAAAGTCGAGTGTTGTGGTTGCTCCAGAAACCGTAACCAACCCACTTGCCGATTTAAGTCCAAACTTAAGTACGCCTATTTTGTAAGTTCCCGCATCTGATATTTTCAGTTCGTAATTGCCCAATATATCTGAAAAGGTTTTGTACGAAGTGCCCTCTATAAAAATTTGAGCATCTTCCACGGGCTGCTGACTGCTGTCTGTGATTCGTCCTTTGATAGAAAAGCTTTGCGAAAAGGCTATTTGTAGTCTAAAAAGTAAAAAAATACAGAATAAAATTTGCAACTTTTTCATTTCGGGGCTGCAAATTTCGACATTTTATTGATTAATTATAATGATTCTAAATATATTTTCTGTAAAAAACATTTGGGAAAAGTATTAAACATAAAAGCCCTTTATTTCTAAAGGGCCTAAGTGGTGAAACAATTTGTCTTTCTGCGGTTTAGAACAGATACAACAAGAAGATAAATTATTTTATCACGTAAGTATACTTACTTGCATCGATAGTGTATTTTGTACCTTCTACCGACTGAAATGATAGAATGGTATTATTGTCTGCATCTTTTTTGAGCTCAATTTTGCCATCTACCCATATTTTTTTGGTTTTTTCACCATCGGATAATATTAACGATTTGCTGCAAGAGGCCAATAATGTCATTGCCAATGCGGATGCTATTAAAACTGCTTTACCTTTCATTTTTTTAACCTGGTTTTAAATACAACATAGTTTTACGTTTGTGTTAATACAAAGTTAACAATTTGTTAACAATAATTTAACATTGAAAGGCGAATATTTTGTTCCCCTAGAAAAATAATTTAGAATCGATCTGAAAAATGTAGGCGAATTATTAAAAAAATAAAATACAATCAGATGATTATCAGACTAGTAGCTCACTACCAGTTTTTGTGGCTTGCTCCGTTTCAGGCTTTGGCTTTTGATATAATACAAGCCCGATTTTAAAGACGAAATGTCTACAATGTTAACATTGTCACTATATATATTAACATTAGCCAATATTTTTGTGCCCATTGCATCAAAAACATCTAGTTGTGTATTTACACTTGATTCAATATAAATTACGGAACTTTGGGCGGGATTAGGATATATTTTCAAACTATTATCAGAAAATTGTATGCCTGTAACCGAGCCGGGAAATGTATTTAACGGAGGGTCTACAATGATGACGGTGTCTTTGGGCGCAAGAGATTTGGAAATATCCATCAATAAATACAATCCGCCATTGCCGGTACCTACTACCAAATCGGGAATAGAGTCGTTGTCCAAATCGCCCGCTGCCATATAAATGAGTTGCCCTAATCCCGTTTTAGACAAGGTATTTTGGGTTTTATTGTAAATGATATTACTTGTTGCCGTATTATTATTTAAGGAAATCGTGTTTTTAGTGAGGTGGTCAAAAACCGATATTTCTCCCGTTTCTCCGTTTGCAACAAAGGCTTTTAAACTGTCGGAAGTTTTAAAATAGGTTATAATATTTAAAAAACCGCCCCCATCTTCGGGAGTAATTCCCAAAATTGAATCGAATTGAGGAACAAAATGCGGGGCTAGTTCATCAGTAGAAATATTTTTATAGAGCTGTATCCTTCCACCCGGGCTTGCAGCCAACAGTTTTAAAGAGTCTTCTATTCTAATAACTTGAAAATTGTAGTTTGGAGAAAAATTGAAGATTCTGTTTGCACCGATGTAAGGTGCTCTAATGTATAAATCCAGTTGAAAATTTTTAATGGCATTTTTATCGAAGACAAAAGCAGAATTGTCCGTTTTGGTGTTCAAAATAAAATTGATGTAGCTCTCCCTGTTCTCTGAACTGTCTTTAGCATAAAAATAAAGGTCGGGCGATTCGTTGTTGTCAATTTTAGCAAAAGAGGGCTTGATGTAAGTAAACATTCCGCTTGATAAGCCCAAATAATCATCGGTCTCAAGTAAAAACGATGAAGAATCTTTATTCCCAATATTTTTAAACAGATATATTGTAGCATAATATTTATTATTGCTATGCAATTTTCCCCTATTACCCACAAAAAGGTCTAAATCTCCGTCTGCATCATAGTCTGCCAATGCAGGAAAGGCATTTTCACCCACATCTAGCATGTTATCTTGCAAAAACACTTGCCCCGAGTTGCCAAACGAAGGCTGAGCGTTGGTACCTGAATTTTTAAAATAAAACAATGAGCGGGAAAAATCTGTGTAAAATTCATCATTGCCAAACACATTAGCCGATTTTACTAAGTCTTTCACCCCATCACCGTCTGCATCCACATAAAAAGTGACAGGAAACCCTAATTTAGAATTGTTATCAGACAAAAAGGAAGGATTTGTAGTAGAAATTATGGCTTTTAGATTGGAGCCCGAGTTATAAAGCGCATAAAGATTGTCGCAACTCACATCGCCCAACAACGCATCTTTTTTACCATCCCCATCTATATCTAAAATATTAATGGCCGAACCATTGTGCATCATTCTGGCATTGTCTGTAGTGCCTCCATAACCGGGACATTGTTGATTGAGCGAAACCAAACTATTGCAATTAAAGCCAATGGTAAACTTGCCCCAACAAGAAGAGTATTTTTCAAAAACCAAAGTATCGCAACGGTTAAGAGTCTCTTTTGCATTGTTTCTGAATAGTTCCAGTGCACTCACCCCCAAGGAGTTATATACTACTATGTCAATATCACCATCATCGTCAATATCTGTGATAGATGGATAACTCACCGGACCAGATTGAATGTAGTTTTCTATGCCTATCGAGTTTTTGGATTTGGGGTTATCAGGTACGGCTTCCCATCGTAAAGAAGTTTGAGAAGAAACATTTTTAAATATTTTGATATAATTAAAATCGTCATTCGTGAATAGGTCCATTTTCCCATCGCAATTATAGTCTGCGAATACTACCCATGAATTGGGCTTGGGAAATCGAGAATCAAGGTGTGGTGCAGGAAATAAAGAACCATTTTTTGAAAGAAAAACAGAGAATTTATTGGTTGTTTTGTCGTAAATGGCTACATCAAGTATGCCATCTAAGTCTACATCTATATTTCCCAAATTCGCTGCATTAAGCCCTCCGGCCCAAGGGAATAAAAGATTAATGCCGTTGACGCTTATATTTTGTTTTGTAGAAAATTCAAAATAATTTGAAGTTAGCTGTGCGTTTGTTGACACCACACACAGTCCGCTTACTACATAACTAAGTAATAATCTTTTTATACAATTCATAGGTCGCTTTTATGCCTTCGTCTAAAGGAATTTTGTATTTCCAACCCAAAGCGTTGAGTTTTGAAACATCCATCAATTTTCTGGGTGTGCCATCGGGCTTTGAAGTGTCAAAGGCCAGTTTTCCTTCAAATCCTACAGTCTTGGCTATTAATTCTGCCAATTCTTTTATGGTAACATCTTCTCCTGTGCCAATGTTTATAGTAGTAGGCTCATTGTAGTTTTCCATCAAAAAAATACAGGCTTCGGCCAAATCATCGGCATGTAAAAACTCTCTTTTGGGCGAACCGCTTCCCCAAATTTCTACTACATCATTGCCTTTGGTTTTGGCTTCATGGAATTTGCGAATCAAAGCCGGCAACACATGCGAATTTTCAGGATGGTAATTATCGTTTGGTCCATATAAATTGGTAGGCATGGCAGAAATAAAATTACAGCCATATTGTAAACGATAGTTTTCACACATTTTTATCCCCGCTATTTTGGCTATAGCATAGGGTTCATTGGTATATTCGAGTGGGCCCGTGAGCAGATAATCCTCTTTGAGAGGCTGAGGAGCTAGTTTTGGGTAAATACAAGAAGAACCTAAAAACAACAACTTTTTTACTCCTTTTTCATAAGCCTGATGCATCACATTATTTTGAATCATCAGGTTTTTATAAAGAAATTCGCCTCTATAAGTATTATTTGCTATGATTCCACCCACTTTGGCAGCGGCAAGAAATACATATTCGGGATTCTCCTTTGCAAAAAAAGCTTCTACAGCAGCTTGGTTAGTGAGATCAAGCTCTTTTGAAGTTCTATATACTATATTATTAAATCCTTTTGATTCGAGATGGCGTTTTATAGCCGAACCTACCATTCCATTGTGTCCAGCTACATATATTTTGGCATTTTTATCCATTATTTTTCTGTATTTAGCAGATGAAACAAATTCATCTACTCTTTGTAATTTTTTACTTTGTGTCCGCCTTTTAGCAAATACTTGTCGCGCTCAAATAGGTCTAAATCGGCCTCCATCATCTCCCTCACCAACATAGCCAAATCGTATTTGGGTTTCCAGCCTAGCTTGGTCTTCGACTTGGTAGGGTCGCCTATCAGTAAATCTACCTCTGTCGGACGGAAATATTGTGGGTCTATGGCCACCACTTCTGTACCCACTTCCAGTTGATATTTAGGATTTGAACAGGATTTCACATAGCCTTTCTCGTTTACCCCTTCGCCTTTGAACTCTAAGGCAATTCCACATTCGCCAAATGCCATTTTCACAAATTCTCTCACTCTAGTGGTCACTCCGGTAGCTATCACATAGTCTTCCGGTTTCTCTTGTTGTAGTATCAACCACATGGCCTCAACATAGTCTTTGGCATGACCCCAATCGCGTTGGGCATCTAAGTTGCCCAAAAACAGCTTTTTCTCTAGTCCTAGAGCAATTTTAGACACACTTCTGGTGATCTTTCTAGTTACAAAAGTTTCCCCTCTCAGAGGAGACTCGTGGTTAAATAATATACCATTGCAAGCATAAATATTGTAAGCTTCGCGGTAGTTTACCGTAATCCAGTAAGCATACATTTTAGCTACTCCATAAGGAGAACGTGGGTAAAAAGGAGTTTTTTCCGATTGTGGCACTTCTTGTACCAAACCATACAGCTCTGAGGTAGAGGCTTGGTAAATTCTGGTTTTTTCTATCATACCCAATATGCGCACTGCTTCAAGTATACGTAGTGTGCCTATGCCATCTACATTGGCTACATATTCAGGTTCATCAAAACTCACCTTTACGTGACTCATAGCTCCAAGATTATAAATCTCATCAGGCTGCACTTCTTGAATAATGCGGATGATGTTTGTAGAGTCAGAGAGGTCTCCAAAGTGTAGCTTAAAGCGTACATTGTGCTCGTGACGGTCTTGATACAAATGATCGATACGATCAGTGTTAAAGAGCGATGTTCTACGCTTGACACCATGAACATTATATCCTTTATTTAATAAAAATTCGGCAAGGTAGGCTCCGTCTTGGCCTGTAATTCCTGTAATAAGAGCGGTTTTCAAGGTTGAAATTTATTTTTTTGAATAATTATTTTTTCGAATTGGTTGGTTGCTTTGGCGATTCAGTTTTAGCAGGCTGATTCTTTTTGGTTAGAAAATCTAAATTGTTTTTAGCCAACACAAAGTCGGGAGTCAATTTTATAGCTTCTTCAAAGCAGACCTTAGCCACTGTATTTTCATTCAAATCCATAGCCAGTACACCTTTTATATTTAATGCCGCGGCTTTAAGTATCACCCTTTGCTGCTGTCCGCGAACACCTGTGCCAATGTTTAACTCTTTTTTATCGACTTCGGGCGAAACTAAAATTTGATCGATAGAGCTGTTGCATTCTGCCATTCGCTTCAAATCGTATTGCAAAGTGGCGATTTGATATAAATGATAAACATTTTTTGATTTTCCATAAAGTGATTCATAGCTTGTTAGTGATTCTTTTGAAAGACCCAAGTTTTGTTCTGCCACAGCTTTCACTTCCAAGATTCCCAAATTTTCAGGATTTGCTTCCAGAATCTCTCTCGTAAGCAGAATTGCTTGCTGCAAAGAGCCCAAATTTATATATATATATGCCAACGAATCTTTTAAAGCCTTATTTTCTGGCTTCAGGGCTATCATTTCAAAAAGTGCTTGTTTTGCTACCAACAAATCGCCATATTTTAGTGACTCTTTAAACACTTTTTCTTTTAATGAGTAATTATCGGGTTGTGATTGAGCCTGCACAGGAGCTTGCGAATCTTTATTTTTTTGTGCAAATGTGGCTCCTATTATAATAAAAGAGAACGCTATAAAAGTTATACTTTTCTTGTTCATTGGGTATGATTTTTAATAATTATTACTAATAAATGAAACTATTTCAAATTCTTTGGGTAAAAATATAGATTCAACTTTATTTATAAACCGACACAAAACTAGTTTTTTTTATTCCAATAGAAAAAAAATTATTGGTAGAGCAAAAATTCGACATTAAAAAAATTACTTATCATCCAAAGTTACCAACATTAATGTAAATTGTATTTATATTTGAAAAGTAAGAATGAGTAATATTTTTAAAAAAGTCGGCATACAAGAATTCTTAATTGGCATAATAAGCAATATTGAATATATATTTCCACCAATAGTGTAATATGAAAAAACTATACTTAGCCACCATATTGGTACTATGGGCTTTTTGTATCAAAGCTCAGCAGGTGCCTGTGGGCTTTAACTACCAATCAATCGTACGAGATGCTCTAGGACTACCTGTAGCCAATTCATCAGTGAGATTAAGAATTTCGATATTGGAAGCAAACGTATCGGGGACAAATGTGTACCAAGAAGAACAAATTACTACCGCCAATCAGTTTGGTCTTGTAAACTTGGTAGTAGGAAAAGGAACAAAAACGGGCGGTACGCTTGCTACTTTTAATGACATAAATTGGGCCTCAAACAGCTATTTTGTACAGGTAGAAGTAAACATCAATAACGCTTGGGTAAATTTAGGTGTCGGACAGTTTCAAAGTGTGCCGTACTCAATGGTTTCGGGCAACACACTCAAAATACAAAACCAAAATGTGAGTGCTACTGCTCCTACCGCAGGACAATTTTTAAGATATAACGCCACAACAGGACAATGGGAGCCATCAAACGTGGCCGGAGCAAATGGTGGCACAGTAACTACTGTGAGCGGTTTAGGGCCTATTAATGTATTGGGCGATGGCTCTTTAAACCCACAAATATCAATTTCCCAAGCCGGGCCTTTATCAGATGGTTATTTATCATCTATAGATTGGGCCATTTTTAACGGTAAACTGAGTGCTACTACTACAGTGGGCGGTGACTTAAATGGAAATATACTTTCGCCAACTGTAACAGCCTTGCAAGGCAGCCCCGTTTCAACTACAACTCCTTCCAACGGACAGATACTTCAGTGGAATGGTACTGCATGGGAGCCTGCCTCCCTTTCTTTTGGCACAGTTACAAGCGTATCAGGCATAGGACCAATCAGTGTTTCAAATCCAACAACTACGCCACAAATCAGCATTAGTCAGGCCTCAAATCTCACTGATGGGTTTATTACAGCTTCTGACTATGCCAACTTTTCACTAAAACAAGACCCTCTCACTGCCGGAGCTAATATTACAATTACAGGTAATGTGATTTCAGGCGCATCGGGCGATGTGCCGGTGAGTCTCACCCAAGCAGGTGGTACTACCATCACAGGTATATACCCCAATTTTACGATTAGCTCACCCATACCCACAGCCGAGACAAATATAATAGGAGCTGGTGCAACAAATGTAACGGGCACTTTCCCAAACTTTACCGTTAACACTCCTGCAACTGCGTTGACAGGTGCAGGCGGAACTACCATTACAGGTACTTTCCCAAATTTTACAATAGAAACACCTTTGCCTGCGTCCAATACAAATATCATAGGAGTGAACGGAGCAACTGTTACCGGAACATTTCCTAATTTCACTGTAGATGCTCCCTTCGCTACACCACAAACCAATATTGTTGGGGCAGGAGCTACCACTGTATCGGGGACATTTCCAAACTACACCATTTCAACACCTACTCCCACACCTGCTACAAATTTAATCGGTGCTAACTCGGCCACTGTAACTGGTACATTTCCAAACTACACTATTGATGTTCAAATTCCTTCTTCTACTCCATTAACTTCTAATACTGTGGGAGTTTCTATTACGGGTAATAACTTTGAAATAGGTACTGCCAGTGGCACAACTTTAGGTTTATTATCTTCCGTTGATTACAATAGATTTGCGAGTAAAGTAGCTACTATTTCCGGTAGTAATGGAATTACTCTCAATCAAAATGGCAATGCTTATACAATTATTGGCCAAACCTTTACGCAAACCGCTACCACCTTTACAGGAGAAAACGGTGTCACAGTAAGTGGTACGGGGTTTGACATTACCATAGGAGGAGTGGCACAGAGTTTAACGTCCAATACAGCTTCTGTATCTGTCAATGGTTTAAATTTCAATATAGGAACAGCCAGTGGCTCAAGTTTCGGTTTACTAACTCCTTCTGATTTTAGTGCTTTTAATAATAAAGTATCTACAATTGTGGGAACAAACGGTATTTTAGTGAACCAAGTTGGCACACAATATTCTATTTCAGGTGCCAATTTCAATTCAAGCCAATGGGTTAGTACCACAAATGGGATTTATTATAACACTGCTAATGTAAACATTGGAAGCAACACAGTAGATCCTAATATCGGGCTTCAACTTGATATGAAAAGTAGTGGAAAAACCGCCCTACAGATTACCTCGGACGGTTTAGACTACAGTTCCGGTATAAAATTTGGTAATTCCACAGGTGTCACGGGCAGAACTTACGGCATCTATTCATCTTCATTGGGCAGATTTCATTTTGCCGACCTTTCTGCTGGAGGCATTGACCGAATGATTATTGATAACAATGGGAATATGGGTTTAGGGGTGATTTCTCCAAATGAGAAGTTAACAGTAAATGGCAATAGTTCAACTACAGGGATAGGTTATTTTGGTACGATAATAGGCAATAATTTAGGTGGTGCAAGTGGAAGTGTTGTAACAGTCGATGGTGTGGGTAGATTTGGACTAGGCACTATCCCACAGGGCATACAGGGTGCAGGTTTGGCAGGGGGTGTATCTTTTTGGAATAATACCAATACCCTCACTGCTGATGGAACTAACTTCTTTTGGGATAACACCAATAAAAGATTAGGTGTTGGCACAAACACTCCTTCTCAAGTATTGCATGTAGTCTCGAATAGTACGATTGACCATAGCATCCTATTTAGAATGCCCAATCTTGCACCGGGAAGTAATGCAGTATTTGTACAAGGTGTAAGTGGCACGTTTGCCAATCAGGCGGAATATAGATTTAGATATGAGGGTAATGGCAACCTTCAAAATGCGCATAGCTTTGGATTTAATTCTATTCAGCCTTTTGTACACTTTACAGCAGCAGAAAGAGTTGGTATTGGAGTAGCTTACCCAAATGAAAAACTCTCGGTTCAAGGTAACTCATCTATAACTGGTATTGGTTATTTTGGTACGATAATAGGCAATAATTTAGGTGGTGCAAGCGGAAGCGTAGTTACCGTAGATGGAGCTGGAAGGCTTGGAATAGGTAGTATTTCAGCAAGTCAAAGCCAATGGATTACTACCACAGGAGGTATCTATTATAATTCAGGAAATGTAGGAATTGGTGGTGAACCATTACCTTTAGTCAATTTTGATGTATATAATTCAACTGGTGCTGTACAAGTAATAAGGTCAAATGACCAAGTGATTAGAATTACCCAAAATTCGGGGGGTAATTTTATCCAAAGTGGTAGTGCTACAGCTGGTGTGCCTAATAGCAATACGAGTATAGATCTTAATTTCTCAGACATTAACAATAGTGTTACTTTTATGGCACTAAAGGCAAATGGAAATTTAGCGATAGGTACTGGTACAAACCCAGCACTTTCCACTAACAAACTTGATGTAAATGGATCTGTTGGTGTTGGTAGTTACGCAGGTTCGCTTACAGCACCAACTAATAGTTTAATTGTAAGTGGTAGCGTAGGAATAGGCACTGCAACTCCTAATGAAAAACTCACTGTACAAGGCAATAGCTCGGTAACTGGTACAACGTTTACCCAAAATCTTAATATTAATTCTCTAGCCAACGGAGTACTTTCAGTTGATGGTACTGGTAATGTAGTAATAGGCAATATCAACTCCTCAACTAATCAATGGATTTCATCAGCTTCAGATAAAATTTATACAAATAGTTTTGTGGGGTTTGGAGAAATAAACCCTCTTACTGCTCTACATGTTAAATCAAATTCATCGGGTACAGGAAGAGGCCTCTTACTTTCAGGCCTGAATGCAGCGCTCAACTTAGGAGATGTATTTGGTAGCGACCCACTTTCTTCTTCCACATGGCATATTGACAATAAAGCGGGCACATTTAGAATTTATAGTCAACCGGGTCTTAACTTGGGTGGTGATTCATGGTTTCACATAGTGCCCGGAGGAAGAGTAGGTATTGGTCAAAATTATGAATTACCCACAGCCATGTTGGATATTGCCGGTGATGTGAGGGTTGGCACCACACTTACTATTGCCGGATTGGCCGGAAGTCCACCTAATTATTTGAGCGTAAATGCAAATGGACAAGTAATAACAGTATCAGGAACTGCCTCGTCACAATGGATTTCTTCTTCCAATAATCAAATTTATACCAATAGCTTCGTGGGGATTGGAGTAGTAAGTGCTTTACATGCCTTAGATGTGGCAGGTAGCACAGGCAATATTAAAACCAGTGCTCTTTTTACAGATGGAACCAATAGCACGGTAAGAATAAGCCATCCAAGTCCTACATTAGCTGTTTTTGGTGCAAATGTGGCTCAGGATTTGATTTTGGGAGGCATTGATAATTTAGATTTAAGCTACGTCCCTTACATGACTTTAAAAGCGAATGGCTCTACCGCCAATGTAGGAATAGGCACTACCACTCCGGGCGAGAGCTTTGTGGTTGTAGGGAATAGCTCGGTGACAGGTATAGGTTATTTCGGTACTATTGTGGGCAATAATTTAATTGGGGCAAGTGGCAGTGTGGTAACTGTAGATGGAGTTGGAAGATTAGGAATCGGGACTTTTCCTACTTCTTCAAATCAATGGATATCAGTAGGGACTGATAAAATATATACCAATAGCTTGGTAGGCTTGGGAGTAATAAACCCCACCTATCCATTACAAGTTTCCAGCAATTTATCAAGACTTGCATTATTTCAAACTACAAATACTGGCGATCAAAGTACAGTGTTAGAATTGCGAACACAAGCAGCAGCAAATGGTTGGCTTTTTGGAGTAGGAGGAGCTGGTAATTCTCAAGGTTTAACATCAGGACAATTTTATTATCAAAGCGAGTCGGGTAATAGAGATTTTGTGATTCTTAACGGTACTGGTAAAATAGGTATTGGTACTATTACACCCAACGAAAAATTTACAGTAGAAGGCAATACCTCTGCCACTGGAACTACTTTTACCCAAAACTTAAAAATAAATGCTTTAGCCAATGGAGTTCTTTCTGTAGATGGTGCAGGAAATGTAGTTTTAGGCAATATTTCAAACAATTCCACCAATTGGATTTCTACTACAGGCGGTATTACCTTCATTCAAGATAAAGTGGGCATAGGAACCTCTGTAACTGGTACTGCAAAGCTCAAAGTAATTGGCGATGCTTCTGCCGGTGGGATGGTATTGGCTTCACAAACTTTTAATAATGTAGTGGGTACACCAAATAATACGGCTGATATATCGCTTTTCAAACAAGTGATTTACATCCCAGCAGGTACACTAAACATAAAAGTAAAGGTAAATGCTTATAATTATGTAGGTGCTGCACCAAGTTCATTATTAGTAAAAATAGGTGCAAATGCTCCGGTTTCGCAGCCTGTGAGTTCCGATGCAGAAAGTACAGAGGTGGATTTTATCAATTTAGATGTTTCTGCTATGGGCGGAACTTACCAGCAACTTGAAATTTTGGGGCGTTCATCATTAGCAGCCGAAAGTGTCTTAGTAAAAAGTTATACCGTTTCTATACAAGATTAATGACATCACCATATATTGTGTAAACACATATGAACATACTGTACAAACATATTAATATTCCTTTACTGACATGCTGTGTAGTATATACGGTATTTAGTATCAACCAATCTTTTGCCCAAAAAACCCAAGGAATAGGCACAAACAAACCTCATCCTAGAGCTGTTCTTGAACTCAAAGTGGAAGATGCTGCCAATTATCCGCAAGGTTTTTTATTGCCAAAACTCAGTACTTCTGAAAGGTTATTATTAAACACTGTTACAGGTTTACCCTCAGGCTTGTCTGTATACGATACCGATGAAAAGGCTTTCTACATTTGGGATGGCACAATATGGAAAACTTCGGGTAGTTTGATAAGCATAGCCGGAATCAATGGAGTAAATATAACCCAGCAAGGTCAGGCATTTACTGTAGTAGGCGCAGGGAGTCAATGGATTTCAGCAGGTACAGATAAAATTTACACCAATAGCTTTGTAGGGATGGGCACAAGCAACCCCAAGGCAAATCTTGATATTACTAATACTGGAAATACTGGACTCGTGATAAGTGCCACTGGAATAACTGATGAAGCCTTTATTACTTTATCGGGCATTGGAAGCCAGCAAATATATTTTCAAAAACCGGGTGCAACAAATGATTGGAAGCTAGGTAGACAAAACAGTACAGATGATTTTCGTATAGGAACATCTACATTTGATTATTTTAATATAACCTCAAGCAATGAAGTTATTATCTCAAATAGTAATTTTTTAGTTGGAAGTAATTTTCAGATTGATGTCAATGGCAACATTGTAGAGATAAATGGGGCTATTACAAATTTCCCAAGTACTGTTGGAGGCGCAAATACTTTTTTAAGAAATGATGGTAGCGGCAATCTTAATTGGGTTACTATACCATCGTCTCAATGGATTTCAGCAGGTACAGACAAGATTTATACCAATAGTTTTGTAGGGATAGGTACGAATAACCCCCAAAGAATAGTTGATATTCGTGGAACAGGAGCTAGAATACAAAGACTTACAGATAACGCAGGCGATAACGCAGAATTTGAATTTGCTGATGCCATAGATAGCGACATAAATAGATGGCGGTTTGGATTAAGACCTATCGACCAAAATAATAATTTTAATATAGCAAATTGGATAGGAGGAAATTACAACATTAGAATTTATATTGACCCCACTACAGGTAATGTCGGTATTGGTAATCCAAATGGACCAAACACTACTCCGCCTGTGCCTTCGGAAAATTTTGTAGTAAACGGCAATTCTCGAGTAACTCAAACAGGTTATTTCGGAACTATTATTGGCAATAACCTTTCTGGTGCGAATGGGAGTGTAGTGACAGTAGATGGCACAGGAAAACTTGGGATAGGTGTATTCTCTTCTTCACAATGGATAACTACGACTAGTGGCATATACTATCCTTCGAGAGTAGGTATCAATGGCATCATTCCTTTGGCGGGCACTGCTTTAAATATAAAATCTTTGGCACTAGGCTCTACCCCAATTAGAGTTGAGAATTCCGGGCTTGGTGTTAGTATATTTACGGTTACAGAATCTAATGTAGGTGGCAACGGAGCTATGGGGCTATTTGATGGCACTGGTACTCAAATGATACAACTAGCCACTTCACAAGATTCATACCTAAATTTTGGGAATTTAGGTATTGGTACTACTACCCCCAATGAAAAGCTTACAGTACAGGGCAATAGCTCGGTAGTTGGTATTGGTTATTTCGGCACTATTGTTGGAAATAACCTTGCTGGGGCAAACGGAAGCATAGTTACCGTAGATGGCACGGGTAAATTAGGTATAGGCGCAATGCAGATTCAAAACAACTACTGGGAAGCCAATGGAAACAGCAAAATCTATACCAATAGCTTTGTGGGAATTGGTAATGCAACACCAAACTACCCACTACATATATTTGCTGATGAAAATACAGATATAGCGCAAGTAATAAGAAAAATAGTTGTCACTACTTCTACTGGTAATCATATTGGGTTGAGTACGCAGTTTACAGGTGGAAGTGCATCAGGATCATCAAAAATTGGGTTACAGGCCTTTATTATGGCAGTGGGGCAAGAAAATATTAGAGGCGTTTCTGCTGATATTAGAGGCGTGAGTGGAGGTGCTACAAATTATAGAGGTTTAGATGCCTACATACAAAATGATGGGACAGGAGCATCACAAGGTGTATATGCACAAATGGATGGAATAGGGAATGGCAATTCATCAGGTGTACTTGTTATTAATAGCCAAACAGGCACAGGAGAGAGATATGGAATAAACGCGGTGATAAACGGTGCAGGCACAGGTAACAAATATGCAATATATGGAAATGCATCGGGCGGTACAGGCACAAACTATGCTGGTTACTTTGAAAACGGCCTATTTTATGTGCAAAATTTTGCCGGATTTGGGGTAATCAATCCTACTGCCAATGTAGATATTAACGGAACCATTCGCTTCCGTACTCTCAATGCAGCTGGAGCAGTGCTTACCGTAGATGGATTGGGTAATGTGGGAATGGGAACTATAGCGGCATCTACCAACTATTTTACAATAGTTGGCAACAATATTCAAACCCTATTAAATTCAAATAATATACAATTAGCCTCTACCGCAGGTGCTTATATGATTGGTACTAACAAAGCACTAAAAATGAATAATAACGAAAGTATATTCCTCGGCAATGCCGGAAATAACGTAACAGAGGGTACTGATAATTTTTTTGCAGGCAATCAAAGTGGGCAGGCAAACACAACAGGATATTCAAATATATTTATAGGAAGTGGAACAGGAAATGCAAATACAATAGGAAATTGGAACATATTTTTAGGGGAGTCTAGCGGTTTAAGTAATTTGGATGGAGAAAATAATATTTTCTTAGGTAGCAGTTCAGGCCAAGACAATTCTGCCGGAGACAATAACATATTTTTTGGAAATAGTTCAGGACTTAGTAATCAAACAGGTAATGATAATATCTTCATTGGTCAAAACGCTGGTTCAAATTTAATATCCGGTTCTAGTAATGTCGCAATTGGGAATGGTTCAGATATCGGCAATGGTGTAGATAATTCAATAGCATTTGGTAATCAAGCAAGTGTTACTGCAAATAATTCAGTTGCGATAGGTTATCAATCAATTGCTAACGGGCCAAATAGAATCGTGTTAGGCTCTAATATCACAGGTCTAGGTATCAACACTGCTCCCACCGCCATGCTCGATGTAAACGGTGGTGCTCGTATAAGAACCTTATCTGTAGTAGGTGCGGTACTTACCGTAGATGGACTGGGTAATGTGGGAATGGGAATTTATCCAGTCTCTAACTCGCAATGGCTTACTACTACTAACGGCATCTATTATAACTCTAATACTAAAATTGGTGATTCTCCTATTATAGATATTAATACCGAACTTTCTATAGTTAAATCAGCTCAATCTACCGAAAGTGAACTGATTACTTATAGTAACACCCCCAATCAATCACCCATTTTTAGAATGTACAAATCTGACGGTACTCTTGCTCTACCCGCAGCAGTAACTCTAAACAGTAATCTGGGACTTTTTCAAGTGAGAGGTTATGATGGAGTAAACTTCTTTCCTTCTTTGAGTATGCTTTCTAAAGCTGAAGAAAACTGGTCTCCGGCAAACAGAGGAAGCAGTTTTGATATTAGAACAACTAAAATAGGAACTACTACGACCAACTCTAGAATATTTATTTCAGGTACCGGAGAAATAGCACTCGGTAACGCTGCCGATATGGGTACGCATACCATTAACGGTACACTTTTACTGACCAGCCTAGCAGGTGCTACTGATGGCAGTATCCTTACAATAAATGGAAATGGACAAATAGGGTATGGTGCAGCAGCTGCTGCTTCACAGTGGCAAAGTTCTGGCTCAGACATATATTATAATAGTGGTAATGTTGGGATAGGAACGAACTCTCCAACTGCTAACCTTCAAATTGGCAGTGATATTCAAACTGAATTCGTATTGCAGACAAGTGCGGATGGAACTGGGAGACCATTTATCAGTTTTATTAAAACACAAGGTACACAAGCTGCCCCTACTGCTGTTCTTGATGGTATGGAACTTGGAGGAATGCTTTTTATAGGTAGAGGTACTAGTAGTAATGTTATTGGAGCAGAAATCTTTGCCTTAGCAAGTGAAAATTTTACAGATACAGAAGCAGGTACAAGGCTTGAATTTAGAACGGCTTCTTTAGGTTCCAATGCTTCAACTACCAAAATGACGCTTTCTGCTGATGGATTTTTAGGAATAGGTACTACAACTCCTAGTAATATTTTTGAGGTTGTTCCTTCAACAGGTCAAACTATATCATTGACCACAAACGTAACAGGAGGCTCTCAATTTGAAATCTTAAGTTCCAATGCAAACGAGGCACCTGCTTTTGGATTAAGAGCTTTGAATACAAGCGATAGATGGACATTTGCAGCAGACCCAGATGTAGATATGTTAAAAATAGGAAAAATTGATGCTGCCATGACAGGTATATCTATTCAAAAGGTAGATTTTATAGGATACGATGTAATAATAGGTGAAAATTCGGCTTTTCCAGGGCTATCTACTACTACCATTAATTCTGGAAACTTTGTTGTCAATGCCTTAGCTGGTGGTGTCTCAGGTAGTATTGTTACAGTAGATGGTATTGGTAAACTTGGAAGAGGTACTATGCCTGTGGCTTCCCCTTGGCTCACCTCAGGAGCAAATGTATATTATAATTCAGGCAGTGTGGGTATTGGAACTAACACGCCATCTGCTCTACTTGATGTACAAAACGCCCCTGGTGTGGGAGTACAAATATCAGGTAGTTCGGGTTTTACTGCTCTTAATGTAAACCAAACAGGTGCAGGCAGGGCTGTAAGTATAAATACAGCTGGTGTTGGTACAGCACTATATGTAGGCGCATCGTCAGGCTATGCAATAGAGACCATGGGAAAAATGTACATTCAAGGCGGTGCCACCATAACAGGTGCTACACAGTTTAGCAACTATATCAATGGAGTTCTATCTGTCGATGGAATGGGCAATTTAGTCTCTGCTCCTATTTCAACCAGCCAATGGACTACATTGGGAAACGATATTTATTATACTACTGGTTCGGTAGGAATAGGAACTCCGGCTCCTTCCACCTTAGTCGCCAATGATGTATTGAAAAATCTAGGTTCTCCAACAAATAGTACAATTTATTATGGTTCGCGTGCCATTGCAAATATTGGAACTTCTGCTACTGATGTAACTGCTGTGGGTGTAGCCGGTATTGCCCAAACAAATGACGATATAAATATTGGGGTAAAAGGCGAAGCCAATGCAGTAGCCGGAATAAATTATGGAGGCTATTTTAGTGCAAGTGGAGGTGCAATAAATAACATTGGTGCTTATTTTTCTGCAACAGGTGGTACAAACAACTATGCAGCTATATTTAATGGCGGGAATGTGGGTATCGGGACAAATACTCCGGCATATCGCCTACATGTAGTAGCACCAAACGCTACCTCAATCGCTGGTATGTTTGAAGGAAATACTTCTAGTGTAAACGACCCACTGTTATTACAGCTAAAAAATACAGGAATAGGGCCTACAGGTTTTTCGTTTTCATCAAATAATAAATCAGGTGCAATAGGGATATCAAATGACGGTGAAATATTCTTAAGGTCCTTTGAGAACAATTCAAACTTTATGTTTTATCAACCTACTAATAATAGAGTGGCAATATTTGAAAATACCAACAAAGGTGCTGCCACATTTAATACTACATTCGTAGGAATTAATACTACTCTTGTAACAGGCTATGAAGCCATGAGAATAAGCAGCGTATTTGATGGAGATGCTACTAAAGCCAAAGGCTTAGTGTTACCTTATGTAACCACAGCACAAATGGCAAACCTTACTACTTCTGGTCTAACCCTAGCCGACCAAGGAATGATTTTCTTCAATACCGACAAAAAAGATGTAGAAATATGGGATGGCACACAATGGCAAAGCAAGGGGGGCGAAGGTGGAGGGAGTAGTGGAAACCAATTCAACTTCCAATGGACTATTTTTGGTAGCAACTCTATTGCCGGCACAGTAATGAGTGTTGGAGGATTTGGACGCTTAGGTACAGCAGATAATTATGGCTTAGCTATCCAGACCGGCAATCAAACAAGGATATTTGTAAACACTACGGGTGGGGTAGGTATTGGTTTTGCTTCTGATGTAGTAAAATCTACTTTACAGGTAAATGGAGATTTGGGTCTTGGAAACGGTTTGGAAACGGGTAACAAACCCGTGGTAGTGTGGTTGAGGAACGAGTCAGGAGGTTCTGTAGGTTCAAATCGTATTGTTGTTGTATCTACTGTCACAAACGATTCTTTTACTACTACTACCACTGCACAAGATAATTCAGCCATCGGTGTGTTGCTCGAGGCATGTAACAGTGGGCAAACTTGTAAAGTTGCTATTGCCGGTGTGGCAGAAGTAATCGTTTTAGGTGGAGCAATGCGAGGACAACATTGTGTAACATCAACAGTTTCAGGCGAAGCCAGTTCTGTTGCTATACCAAACTTGGGTGCTAGTATTGGTGTATTTATTTCAGGTGGGGGACCTTTCGCAAGGGTCTTATTGAGGTAAATGTTTTATTCAATATAGATTTATCTATATTATAATTTTAAGAAAGGTATAAAAATGAATAATTAGAGAATCAACATTTATAGATGAAATACATTAAAGTAAGTATATTTTTAAATGTTATAATTTTTCAATGCTTCGCCCAATACAACCGCCCTGCCAAGGTGTCTACGGCTGCGGTGGTGGGGGCTATGGGTGAAGCTAAGGTGAATAACACCACCATCATGTGGTCGGTTGGTGAACCTATTGTCTTTACAGCTGCCAGCACAGATATGTTTTTTACGCAAGGCTTTCACCAGCCTATGATCTGCAAGGCCTCACCTGTAATTGTGGCATTGAACCAAACTTCTTGTACACTCCCCTACACACTCAAAGTGGTAGCGGGCTTTGATAAATACATCTGGAAGGTGGGCAGAAGCACAGTAGCCAATGCGCAAACCAATGAGTACTATCCCGTTTCAAGTGGAAAATATACTGTAGCGGTGATGGATAGTACAGGCTGCTACCTCACTTCGGGGATTAACGATGTGGATATGAGTGTAAAAAACATCACACCCACCATTACACCCTATGGCACAGCCGGAAAAGATACCCTTTTGGAATCGAGCGAAGCTTTCAATTATCAATGGTATGTAGTCACGCCTTCTGATGGTGTTCACAGAGCCATTATTGGAGAGATGAACCGACAATATAAGCCTCTTTACAACGGAACATACTATGTAAAAATCAATACAAACGAATATTGTGTAGCCTATTCATCTTACTACACAGTGAATAACCAAGGCTTTGAATCGGTCAACAAATACGATTTTGAGGCTACAGACAGCACTATTGTGATTAGAAAAATGTATGAAGCTCGGAAATTGGCAGTATACCCTATTCCCAGCAGAGAGAAAATTACGATAGACTACGAATCGCCCGAGACGAACATAGTAACGATGAACATCTACGACAATAAAGGTGTGGTGGTAGACAGCAAGTTTGTAAAAAATGTATCAGGAAAAATGCAGCTTACCTACCAAAACGACAACCTTCCTACAGGGAAATACACCCTTAGTATTGTAGATGGGGAGCATAAAATGAACAAGGGAATAATTTTTGAATGATGCCAAAAAGCCAACCACATAAAGGGTTATATTTTTTAGTAATTTTTATCACTTTCATTTCTTGTAAGCGTGAAAGGCAAGACTTTAGACCAAATCCGGAGTTGAATATTACTGTGTTGAATGACCTAAATGAACCTGTTTTGGGCGCAACAATAGACCTTTACGGAAACGAAACTGATTATGAAAATGCGGTGAACACAAAAATAAAAACAGGGCTTATTGATTCATATACTACAGATATTGAAGGAAAATCTCTAATAACTGTTGAACCTAAAAAGGCTTATTATATCCTCATATCCTATTTTGATATTAACAGAAATATGAATCTGAATAATGTGGGGGTGAGTGGCTATCTTGAGCCATTAAACGAACGAGTGGTGATTTTCTTGAAAGCCATTATCAAGCCCATTGATGGAAACATTATTTTTTACTCTACCAATAGTAATCTTCTACCCATAGAGATAGACGTGACGTCCAGCACCAATCAAAATTCAAAACGATTTGTGCTTACGGCCAATTATTCCCTAAACACCGATCCCAACGTGCTTGCTCAAGGAGCTACCGCAGTACTTCGCGACCCTGGACAGTTTAATTATTATGCCAAAAACCCGGGAGGTTGTGTGTGGTCTGGCACGGCAGAGGTAAAACAAGGAAACATAAAACTTATTAACCTTTCAAAATGCGAAAGTGGGCGGATAGCATTTTATGCCACTGCCGTAAACGACACGTTGCTTCCATTGAAAGTAAAACTAAATAATATTGATTCTTTAGGATTCATCACTGCCAATGTAGGAACATATACTTGTGGAAGCGCAGCCACTTCATCGGTCATCAATGTGGTGAGAAGCAAGGGCCGCTACAGCTATAGTGTAGAGTCAAAAGCAGGTCATTGCATTTGGACGGGCTTTGTACAGCTACAAACAGACGGTTGTGAAGCTGTGAATATTTCTGCCTGTGAACAATAGTAGTAGCTTCTCACATTTTGGGCAAAAAAATACGGTTAAATTAGTTGCATTTTAGCTACTTTGGGGTCTACGATAGCTTTATCATGTTCAAAATCAAGTTTTATGCGCCACTTTTGCATTGTAGCCGCACCTATGATGGTTTCTTCACTTAGCCCAGGAATGACTAAAAATTCATCGCTAAGCAATACATCGTCCATATAAAAATCCAATCTCACTGCGTGTTTAACTTCAATAAAATGCCCTTCGGCAGCAGTGGCGATTTTACGGGTTCGTCCCAGAGATGTGGGCGTCTCTAAGCCTTTTAAAAAACTTTCATTGATACAACTAAGGTTTGCTCCACTGTCAAAAAGAGTATATAGCATTTTTTCTCCTTTTGAGCCTATAAACAACAAAGGTGTTTTAATTATCGACATAATTTTTTCTACAAAAATACAAATTTTTGATTTAATTTTCAGTGTTTTAGTAATCAAGCCATACAGTATAAAGTTTGGAATCAATAGACTTACGCTTATTATTATTTAATACTTTATGCTGTATATTAATTCTATGTAATGTTTTGGAGTCGTTTTGTGTAACTCCAATGCAATTTAATCAAAACCCTATTTTTTTAGATTCTTACATATATTCTTACTTTTTTTCACTTAATTAATCCTATTTACAATTCAAACGTTATATTTGTTATTGGCAAGTTATGTATTGTCGCGTAGTAACATTTTGCTGAAATGAAGAAAAAAATAATGATATGGGTAGTATTCGCATGCTTGTTGCAAGCAGGTAAATATTGCTTTGCCCAAACCATTATTACAGAGAAAATAGAAAGAAAATTCTCCTTAAGTCCTTATTTGGGAATAGGTTTTTTCCCTACAAATGTAAATTTTAACGATTTGGGCGTTCCCAGAAATTTGTTTGCGGGCTACTCACCATCGCCCATGGTAGGTATAGCTGCATGGTATAAATACAAAAAAAGAATTTATTACGGAGGCGATGCCCACTTTTTGTTTACCAGTCGTCAAACAAACGATATGAACCTGATAGGAGTAAGTGCCTTGGGAAAACTATATCCATTGGGCACAAAATATAAGATTACACCTTATTTTATTGCAGGGCTTAACCTATCGTTTGTAAACATCAATCAGCCTAAAAACATCATTGACTATCAGCCTGATGAAACCGATTCTATAGGACAAGGCTTTAAGGCAGATAGGATTCAAAACAGGTATAATAAGCTTACTGTATCGATGGCTCCAATGGTAGGGCCTATTGCAGGAGTGGGGATAGAGGTGAAAGTAACCCGAAAAATATCGGCATTTTTGCAAGGTGTGGTGCAAACAAGTTTTGGCACTAACCCATTGATAGAACAAGCCTACCCCGACAACAGTTCTGTGTTGCAATATGCTGCCGTGAAAGGAGGAGTAAACATGAAAGTGTTTAAAAAGATGAAGTTTGAGATAGACACAGCCGCTGTGAAAATCCCCGATGCGATAGTGTTGTTAACACCCGAAGAAATAGAAGGTGATCATCATCAAATACTCAACAGAGAGGGCAATTTTGATGTGAATTTGCGTGAAGGTTTGAGGCACAACCTGCAAGTCTCTGTGAAAGATGGAGAACTGAACATGGTGATGGATAGCGAAGGGGGGCCTTGCAAAACTTTGGCCGTGCTTTATGACCAGTTTGGCAACAAAATAGCCTCAGCACAAGCCGATGCAACAGGAAATATTAATTTTACCAATCTTGAAAAAGGCATTTACAATGTAGCGTTTGAAGTGCAACCGCCTTGTCCACAATCGTCTGAAATATCGTATCAAATCAACAGCCCGGGCACACAAATATTAAGTCAAGGCAATGAAGAATATACACCTAAATCGGACTCGTTGGCTTACAATATTGAAGGATTTGTAGATTTCAAAGACCCTAATCAGTTTAAAGACGGCATACAAGTGATGCTTGTAGATGAAGACAACAAAATGGTAAAATCAAAACAAGTCACAACTAAAGAGGGGCTGTTTGCATTTAAAAACCTGACTCCAGGCAACTATAAAGTGGTGTACGAAGTGGGCTCAGCCAAAGTACAATCTAGGATAGCATATGATGTAAAAGACAACGAAAACCATATAGTTAAGCATACAAGTATGCCTTACAACGATGTAAATGCACGTTCAAAAGAAGGTACCAGGCTCATGATGGGAAAGCTTGAAATGAACAACAGTGCCGTAGCTGCATACAAAGTAAATTTGGATTTGGTGGACAAGTTTAACCGTGTGGTAGACCACTCAATCCCCAATGAAGACGGCTCATTTGAATTTATCGACCGAAAATCGGACCATAATGATGTGATATATGAACTTGGCGATAAAAAACTGGAGAAAGAACTTGCCATGGCCGAATCTAAAGGCCAAAAGCCTGCCCCACTGGTGCGCTCAATAGCTTATCAGCCACAAATTGAAGACGAAAAACAAGTAGAAGCCTTGTTGGCAAGTGCAGCTACTGCCGGAAACACAAAACTGGCCATGGGCGCAAAACCATTAGCAGTAACGGGTGAGATGCAGCTTTATTCACTCTACAACCGTGATGGTGAGCTCACCACAGTGACAGGGTTTGGCTACCAAGTAGGAGCATTTAGAAACATGGAAAATGTGTATCACCTCATGGACAAGCTGAAACAAGACGGATTTGAGGTGTATGTGCAAGCAGTGATGTCAAACGACATTGCCACAAAGTTTAAAACCAGCACCAACTACAAATTAAATCGCATCATAGTGTATGGCACAGGCAATGAATTGGTAGCCAACGAAATAAAGGCCAAACTTACACGAGAAGGCTATCCTATCATAGTGAAAGAACACTTTAAACCCACCAACCAGTACAGTGTACAAAGCTCTGCTAAAGATAAATAGGTTATTGTGATTTATGTTATCATTCAAATAGCCCAAAAAAACTCTCTAACTATTTTCTATTGTGAAGTATAGAGAGTCGTTTTAAACAAAATAGCATTAAAATGGCTTGGTTATCTGCTAGATAGCACCTCGCTTCTGATTTCCTTTTCGATATCGGCCCATGAATAAATATGGTACGTTTTGTCATCGGACATAGCCACAAATATACCCTTAGGATATTTTTCATTGAAAGCCACATGGCAAGACTCGCTTCCATCGGAATGGGTGGCTTTTACTTGAATTATTTTTAAAAGCGGATGATCGTGTGGGCTTTTATCAGTGCCTTGTCTAGGGAAAACATGGAAACGGTTTACCTCTTGGTCTGACACCAATATATAGCCTTCTGTAGCAGAAGTCTTGTAGATAGAAATTCCCTCGTGGTCTTCTGTGAAGCCCTTGGTGGCAAAAAATGCCAATTGTTCATTTCCCTTTTCGGGGTCAGCATAATATTTTCTCACACCCACGCCCTCATCTGAGTAGTACACATAGCCATTTTCATTGTCTACTACAATGGCTTCTATTTCTTTTGTGCCACTGTATTTTCCAAACTTACGCACCACTTTTGCAGCTATCTTATTACTATCGGCATAGAGTTCGTATTGCCACAAATAGCTTTCAGACGGGCCTTCTTTTCGGCCTACAATCACATATATTTTATTGGTTTCTTTGGCTTTGTAAAAAGCGATTCCCATTCCTTCATTTTGGGCTTCGCCTTCAAAAATGGGGATTCCACCACCATCTATGGGGCGAATGTCAGGCACCGAGAATATGCGCATTTTGCCTGCTTTGCGTTCTGTAAGAGCAGCTATGTCTAGCGTGTCGTTGTTTAACACAAATCCGTAGGTAAGGTCTACATTGTTGGGTCTATTGAGACCTTCAAATGTCTTTGAAGTATCCATTTTTCCATTCAAATCAAACACATAGAGTCCGCCATCTTCGCTTTTGTCTACTCCAAGTATGAGGCTTTTTGATGGGTCGGTTGGGTGAACCCAAATGGCAGGATCGTCAGAATCTTTTGGTACGGTGTCGGTAATAGCGGCAGGCTCAAGCACTGTGTTGCTTAGCAGCTTGGAATCTTCATTTTTGGGTTTGTTGCAAGCCCAAAGCAATGCAGATAGGATAAATAATAATATGTACTTTTTCATCTCAGAGAATATTGGTGAAAAGGTTTTTATTTTCAGTTTTTTATGAATGAATAATGTGATGACAGGTAGAGATAAACAAAAGAAAAACCTTTCAGAGAAATCCCTGAAAGGTTTTTTATCAACTTATTAATTTATAACTAACCTAACCCTTTTTATCGTTTTTGATGAATAAATGCTCACCAAATATACTCCTTTGGCGTAGCCGCTTAAAGAAAGTGTTTCTATGCCATTGGCAGAAGCTGTACCGGAAGCCACTGTAGTGCCATCGATAGAAGCCATGTTCCAATATTCACCAGCCAATAGAGATATATTTACCAGATTTTCAGCCGGATTTGGATATACTTTTACTGATTCAGAATCGAAGGTAAACTCTTCGTTTGAGGTAACACAATTTGAAGTTACTGTCACATTTACACTTGTAGTAGTGATAGCAGTAGGTGATGCACATGTCAAATCAGTTGTTAAAGCAGCTTTAAAAGCATAAACTCCTGCCACAGTAGGGATTTGTGGGCTTGATACCAAAGCATCATTTATATAGTAACTTACCGTAGGATTAACCGCACCTGTGGCATTTACCGAAACAGAAGCAGGTATACCCGCACATACTGCCTGCGATGGTCCTGTGACAGTAGCGGCAAAAGTTACTTGGCTTGACACATTAATAGAAATGCTGCCCGTAGAAAGTTTATGATAAGCCACGCAAGCCCCTGTAGTAGTAATCATAGCGCTGGCTACGCCTGAAACTGATGGTGCATAGGCATATACACTGTTATTACCCGATTGTACTACCGAATTGCCAATTGAGAAATCATATTTAGCATTGGCCAAATTTGTACCTAACACAGATACAGCTATGTTTGTACCTGAACAGATGCCTAAAGTAGCACCCTCCGAAGTAAGCCCAGCTCTTAACGTAGCAGAAGCAGGGGCAAATGTATTTATAAATACACCAGGATTGTTTGATGCAGCATCAGCAGCGATGGCCAAAGAATAGCCTTTGGGGGAATGCACAATGGCTTTGGGCTCTGAAAGCACTTCGCCCACTTTTACCCAACTTTGACCACCGTTTTTGGTGATATACACTTCAAAATTTTCGTTGGTAAACGCCCCACTCATGTCATCAAAAAAGCTTACACCACGTATTTCATAGCCATCAGCTGAGCCGGGAACTGTCACTACTTGGAAAGCACTGCCGGTGTTGTTGGCTTTCAACAGTACTTCATCGCCTGAGTGCCAAATCGTTCCATTGGGAGTCACAGCAATGCTTCGGCCTTTTTCTTGAGACATGTAGTAGCCGGTAGGCAATTCAGTGTTTGCAGACGTGAACTGCATGGCTGTCCAACTGTAGCTGCCGCTTACTGTAGAGATATCAGCCCAAAGTACTTGGCCTTCATTATCGGTATCGGTAGATGCATAAGCTTTGTTTCCATATACAGTAACATAGAAAAATCCGTCTCCTGTATAAGTGCTGTTCAATTTTGAGTTGGTAAATAGGGTTTGTTTTGTCCAGTTCTCACCGCCATTGGTGGTGACATACAGTCCGTTTGAGGCTGCCACAAAACCCAAATTTTGCATAGGAGCAGGTGCAAACACGATGTGGTTCACATCTGTCTCGCCCAAGAGCGTGTTAAAAGCTGTCATCTCGGTAAACGAGCTGCCATCGTTGGTGGTTTTATACAATTTGCCCTTATCAGTAGCAAAAAAACCTACAGTGGTGTTTGGATAAAAATATCCTGCTCTTGAGTCGTCACTTACTCCGGCTATAGAGATGGTAGCAAAAGTCCACGAGCCATTGCTGAAAGTAGCTTTACCAAACTGGCCTGATTTTCCGCCTGTGTACACCGTGTTTTCATTGGTATATGTCATAAAATACATATCTTCTACCTGAGCACCTGCCCAGTTAACCGTAGTGAGCGGAGCACACTGCTGCGCCACTATTCTACCGCCAAAAGCCATTAATACCACAGCTAAGGCCATACATTTGTACATCATTTTTTTCATTTTTCTAGATTTAAAGTTTGAGTGTTTATGATTGAACTTGATTTAAAACCAGGGTCGGTTTTGCACAACCCTTGGTACTTTTTGGGCAATACACACCCATAGCCGTGTTTAGACTAATATTTTTAAGTATATTTTTAGATGCTTATTTTATCAAATGCTGATTGCCCGAGCCGTCCGATTGGAATGCGCCAGCATCTCTTCCCGGACGAGTCACTGTAGGTTTCAATGCTTCGGTGGTGATATTGATATTGTTAAATGGTTCGAAATCTGTTTTACCTTTTCCAATGCAAGGAGAAGCAGAACTTAATCTGAAATCTGAATTTCCTACTGTATTCATCAACTGAAATTGGTCGGAAAAAGAGGTTGGAAACTTGTCGAATGGTGCAGCGGCAAAGTCGGGTGTTTTATCAACATCAAATAGCACGAATCGAGGGTTGTTTTCTTTAGCCGCACCTTGCACATCGTTGGGTGCTTTTTTGCCCACACCCGCTGTGGCGTTGAATTGACCCACAATTAAATCGGTACTTCCGTAATAGAAATTATTATCGTACTTGGTGTTTGCGGTGTCGGCATCGCGCACTACACGTAGGCCAAAGCGGCAGTTTACCACCAAATTGTTATAATATTCTCCTTTTGCACCTTGCTCTATGTTCATAGAGCCACCTCTTCCTGCTTGTACTTTACGAGCACCGCCATTGATGATGGTATTGTTATAAAATTTGATATTGGTCTGAATAGAAGTAGCTCCGTTGTTGTTCGAGTGTTTTATCCCATTGGTACAAGCTCCTATGATCATGTTATAGGCAATATTTCCGACAGTACCGCTTTTGATGTTGATGGCCTCGCCACCAGTTTCTCCATTGCACTCAAAAGTATTGCGCATGATGTTTACTTTTCCGCCACCTTCTACACGCATTCCATCGTCTTTTGAATAGCGAATCCAAGAATCTTCAAGTACAAAATTGCCGTTGATGTTGGAGTAGGTAATGGTGTAGCGCGGATCGCCTTCATCGTAGAGCAATGGATTGGTATTAGGACCGGCCGGACCACCTGCATGTTCCAATAAAGTCCATTTGATGACTGCATCGCCACTGGTAGGGCCATAAGCTATACCGCCCCAATAGCCTTTGAAAGCATTTTCATAGCTTCTTTTAGACTCTTCCACACCTATGTAATTGGGATTTTCTTTCGTTCCCAAGCTGAAAAAAGCACCATTTACTATCACCATGGGGCTAGTGGCAGGCGTGAGCCCATCGCCTATGGCTACAAGTTTTGAACCACTCTGCATCAATAATGTGTCGCCCGCGTTTACTGTGATATCGGCTTTAAAGAAATAAGTTCTGCCCGACTTCATAGTGCCTTTCACAGCACCTGAAAGAGTGTCGGAGGTAATTTCTTCGCCCACATTGTATTCGGGCTGCGAAATATTCACGTCTTCGCTTTTGTTACAAGCCATCCAGCTTGCTGACAAAGCCATATACAAGGCTAGGTTTTTAAATTTTTTAGTTTTCATTTTCAGATATTATTTAATAGATAAAATACTAGGTTTATAATTTGAATCGCATTCCGGCAAAATACATTTGACCGAAATAATCTTTTTGAATCAATATGTTTTCGCCTTCCGTTTGGTAAGGAGCCTGAACCAGGTTGCTCTCAGCCACGTATTTTTGAGGTATTTCCACCTCATAAGGTGTGTTGAGTATGTTATTGACCTTTACATATACCGTAAAATATTTTTTTATCCGTTTTTCGGCAGAGAAATCCAATTGGGTGAAGGCTTTTTGCCAAAAATCTCCGTCTTTGAAGTTTGAAACCTGCACAATTCTGCGGCCTGTATAAACAAGTGCCAACTGGGCATCGAAACCCGTTTTTTGTTCTTTCAACAAAAGAGAAATATTTCCGTTGTGCATAGATTGTCCTTGCAGCGGACGTGTTTGGTTTTCTTGGCGAGAGCGTTGGTTGGTGCTGCCATCGGGATTGGTCTCGGTGAAGCGCACTGTTTTGGAAGTGGTGATGCTGGAGTTGGTAAATGTATAGTTTGCTCTTATCCCAAATATTCTTAGGTATTGAGCAAAATCAAGCTCAAAACCATAGTTTGTGGCAGTGCCAAAATTGCCCGGTTGCAGCACAATATTTGCTCCACGTTCTACAAAGGCGTATTCTATGGGATTTCTAATGGCTTTGTAAAACACTCCTGCTAAAAATTGATTCAATGGTTTTGGGAAAAACTCATATCTCAAGTCAAAATTATCGGCTTGGGTGTGTTTCAAAAGTGGATTGCCCGCTTCGGTATAATCTTCATTTTTATCAATATAAGGTATTACCTCAAAGAATCCCGGGCGACTGATAGAAGCAAAGTATGAACCCCTGATATTTCTTTTTTTATCGGGCATATATTTAAAGTGTGCACTAGGCAAAAGATTGCTGTAGGCAATGCTCCCTGTGCGACCCACCGTCTCACGCGAAGCTTCGCTTTGCCAACCAAAAGAAGTAATCTCGTTTCTAGCACCGGCTATGATTTGAAGCCGAGTGGTTTGCCACTTGCCCATCCCGTAGAGACCCGTTACATTTTCATACGAAGTGTAGTTGTAGGCATTTGAGGTAGTGCCTGTGGGGTTGAACACAAAATAAGAATATGAGGTGAGGTTGTCACCGTTGTAGGCTTGCGGTGACGGGTCGGGGCGAAGTTCATAGCGATTGAAGTAGTTTTCCCTATTTTTGAAACGCTGCAATCCACCGGTAGAAAACTCTATTTTTCTTCCCAAAAACTCAGGTGAATACGATAGATTGACATATAAAGCCCTGTCTTGGTCTGAATTGCGCTGCCAGCGCCTGATGCCTTGTTCAAAAAGTGGTTGCTCTTGCACTATGGCATTGCTGATAGGGTCTTTTACTCTGCCCCAAGTGGTTTCTATTTCGCTTTGTTCGGGATTGGCATAGGTAGCAAGCGAGTAGGCAAGCGACCACTGGAGTTTGAGTACGTTGGCCACAATTTTATGGTCGCCCTGCAAGGTGGCATTGTAGATGTTTTGCGACTCAAGCCTGCTGCGGAAGCTATTGCTGCCTCTGCCTGTGCCTGCCCCATCTCTGCTTATCACCAAATTGGTATCGGATGAAACTCTGGTCTGCACATCTTGCAAATTGATATATGAACCAAAGAAACTGAGTTTATTGGCTTCATTGAGCTTATAATCAAGTTTGGTATGAACCCCTGAGCGAATTTGTCTGGCAGAGAAATTCCTCACCGTGATGCCTGTGAGCTTGGTAGAATTATCCGTGGTTTGGGTTTCTACTTCAAACAGTTTGCTGTCGCTGCCCCGGTAAGTGCTTTGGTAGCTGGCAGCCACTATAGCTCCCAATTTGTTGTTCAAAAATCTATTGCCGATAGAAAAGCCCAAAATTGCATTTGGAGATGGTTGCACTTGTTTATAATTGTGTGCATCGGCAAAGAAATCGGCAGGTTTGGCCACATAGCCTGAGCCAAACCGCTCTTGGGGCGACTCTGCCTGCAAGCCATTTCTGGGAAAAGAAGTGTAAGCCCTGTCTAAATACAACTGACCATAGCCTGTGCCTGCATTGGCGTTGAGCAAAAACCTGTTGGGTGCGTCTTTCATCACCATATTCATGACCCCGCCTATGGCATCGCCTTCCATATTGGGCGTGAGCGACTTAGACACTTCTAGCCTATCGAGCAAATCTGAAGGAAAAATATCGAGCGGTACGTAGCGGTTTTTGTTGTCGGGACTAGGGATTTTGATGCCGTTTACAAGCGTGTAGTTGTATCGTTTTTCCATTCCGCGAATAATAGCGTGTTGACCATCGCCATTTTGGTTGCGCTCGATGGTGACGCCCGACACCCTTTGCAACACATTGGCCACTGTTAAATCCGGGCTTACTTCTATGGTTTTGGCCGAAACCACATTGGTGAGTTGCAGCGAGTTTTGCACAGAACGGGCAGCGTATTCATCGGTGGTTTTGTCTTCTCCTCCGCTTATGACCACTTCCTTTAACAACTGACTGTTTTCTGTAATCTGAAAATCTATAGAAATAATATCGTTGTCGTTTTCAATGGTAAATTGTTTGCTCTCAGTTTGATAGCCTACATAACTTACCGAAAGCGTATATGAGCCTTTAGCAATATTTTTTATGGTGAAGCTGCCGTCCAGCCCCGATGCTGCGCCCAAAGTAGCCTCCTTGAGTACAACAGTAGCACCGATGATGGGCTCGTTGGTGGTTTTGTCCGATACTATGCCCTTGACAGATGCTGCTTGCGAGAAGCAAATCATTCCCCAAAAAATCAATACAAAACAATATACTTTTGATTTCATTTTATTTCGCTTGGTTAGCTAGTTGCCTTTGCCGAAGCGATGGGTCAAAAGTAGGGCGGCAATGTTTCGTAAATGTTAATTATGGGGGGACAAATGGGGGGACAAATACGTAAATAATTGAAAATGAAGTATTTAAAAAATAATAAAGGGCTTTTGTTTTGTTGTAATAATATAAATTTTCTCCCTTTTGCCCTTGCAGGTGCTCTTCACCTGCGACTATATGACGTTTTTTGCTTTTGATTTCAGCTAGACGTTCCACATTTTGAAAAGTGGAACGTCTAGCCTCTGAACTACAGACGGATACCATCGCTTTGAAGGGATGGTATCCGTTAACAAAATTGAATGAATTTTACTCTCAAACGAGTAGTAGTTGCTCGTTGCCGAGTATATTTTACTTGCTCGCGAGTCTTTTTCACTCGAGCTTGAGCGAATTTTACTGGATCGTGAGTGTTTTTCATTCAACCGCGAATGTTTTTTACTCGCTCAAGACTGAATTTCACTCAAGTTTGAATGATTTTTGCTCGAACGCGAGTGGTTTTCATTCAAGTGAGAGTATTTTCAACTCGCTGAGGAATAAATTTTGCTTGAGCACAAGTATATTTTGCTCGAATGTGAGTGTTTTTCGCTGCACGGACGGATACCATCCCTCAAAGGGATAGTATCCGTTGCTCTCCGTAGCAGCAGATTGCTCTAGCTAAAAGAACAAGAACTACCACTTTTTTGAAAAGTGGTAGTTCTACCCTACGTCCTACAGACGGATACCATAGCTCGAAGCGATGGTATCCGTTGGTATCAGTATCGTTCCCAAATAGTAAAATCTATCTCCTCCTGCGTCTTTGCAACTGTTTTCCGGCTTTTTCGCTGTTTACAAAGGCCAGTTTGCCACTGTTGCCGCCTAGGTTCAACACCAAATAAAGCTCGTGCCAGTTGAAGTCCATATTTTTGCTGTAAGCTCCGGTGTAAACATTGAAAGAATAGCCTACGGAGCCATAATTAAAGGAAAATCCTGTGGAAAGCAGGGCTGTGAGATTGGAGCGCAAGCCCGGCTGAATCCACACCGTTTTTTTCCATTCTGCCAAAAAATTCACATCGCCTTGGTAAGTGCCATCGAGGATGGTACGGAAATAGAGCGAAGGTTTGAATAACCAATTGTCTACTTTGGTGAACTTGTAGCCACCATAAGCCACTACATGGGTGTTGATTTCCTCGCCACTTTCTACCAACATGGGCAGAGCCAACCCCACTTCGGCTGTGGGCGAAACGTACGATGCACCTACGCCCGATTTGAACCTTGTAGAATTAAAATAATCTGAAGTCAAAGCAGGGTCGTCTTTGTTCACACGGTCGTTTAAAGCATCGAGATTGATAGAACGATTGACAAAGCCCATATCCATTCCAAAAGAGAAAATGTGCTTGTATTTATATGCCAGCTTGTATGCCACAGCAAATTCGGCAGAAAATGTTTGGAATATGCCACGTTGGTCAATATTGAATTTCCCACCCAAGCCTATGTTGTAGGCTTCTATGGGAGCCGAAGCACCTACGGTGTAGTTTCTGGGCGAACTATCCAAGCCTCTGTGGGCTGTGCGCGTATGAAAAAAGGCCGCTGCCGATTGTTGATAGCCCGCAAAGGCAGAATTAATCAAATATAGGTTTTGGCTGTAGAGATTATAATCTTGCACTTGCTGGGCAGGGCTGATTGTAGAAATGGCAAAAAACATGGCAAAACATATCCATTGGCCTTTTTTTATAGTGTACATGACGAAATTTCTTTAGAGGTAAAGGTCTGTAAATGCGTTTTTATTTAGATTTTAATGAAATAGTGCCTTTGTAAAATATTCCTGTAGAGTTGTTCTCGAACAGATAATAATATAGTCCGCTAGGAAGGGGTGAACCGTTTTTGCGGCCGTCCCAAGTGTTGAGGTAATTGTCGGTGCTGTACACCACCTCGCCCGATGGGTTGAATACCAAAAGCTTAAATCCAGTGTACACTTCGGGGTTGTCTATCTGGAAATAATCGTTGATGCCATCGCCATTGGGAGTGATTAAATTGTTGGCAGGTAGGGGCATAGATTCCGGCACGTCTGAAATGGCTATTTCTATGCGGGCGGTATCGGTGAGGGACTTGGCATCACTGTCTTTTACCAACACATTCACTACAAACAAAGCCTTTCTTTCGAAATCGAGCGAATCGGTATTTTTCACAGTTAATAGTCCGCTTTGGCTATTGATGGAAAACGGGGCATTGGCAGTGTCGTTAACCAACAACACAAAACTTACCGTTTGTCCCGAATCTTTGTCTGTGGCTTTTACTATGCCTATTTCTGTGTCTTTGGGGGCGTTTTCAGGAATAGAAAAACGCTCGTTTTGTGCTACCGGAGCAGCATTAACAAAGAAATTTTTGGTGATAATGTACGGATTGTTGGTAGAGCCCAAACTGGCATCGGCAGCATATACTTCCGTTCTGCGTACATCGGTAATTTGACCTGTAGCGTTTTGATAATATTTAAAGTTTACTACTTCGCCAGCAGCTACATTGCTGCCAATCTGAAAAAGGAGCAAATACTTGTTGAGGGCGGCCACAAAAACTTTTGGGCTACCAACACCACGAGTCTCTCCGTTTACGAAAGCTGCCACTAGGTCGTTGGTGTCGGCAGAGGCCACGCCATCAATTTCCAGCACGGCAGTCACGCTCATGCGGTGTTCGTAATTGGCCAAATTTACGTTCCAATCGGGCTTTTGAGCCATAATCACCAGCGATGAGGCAACAAAAAGGAATATGATAATATGTGTTCTAGGTTTCATTTTTTCGATTCTTAAATATGATAATACAATGAATAAAGGCATTTCTGATTTTTAACCCCACCCCCAGCCCCTCCCCACTGGAGAGGGGGAGAGATTGGAAATATTTAACACAGTTCAGATTTTATTCTTTAATGATGAGCTTATCTATCGTTTCTTTATCAGAAGAAATATGTACATGGTAGGCTCCGGCAGCTACAGCTGCTCCCGATTGTGAGCGGCCATCCCACACGATGCTATGTTGAGCAAGTTCTCCCGATGTTTCGCCCTTGTAAATGATGTGGCGAACTTCTGTGCCCAACACATTGGTGATGCGGATGTGTACATCGCCCGATGTTTTGCCTTTGAAATCGAACCTCACCATTTGCGCAAATGGGTTGGGAACTACCGACATATTATGTAAATCGAGCTTAGAGTCGGGCTCTTCCATCAAGTGAAGCTCAAAAGGCTGTTGCAATGTGCCTTCTGTTTTGGCATTGGCAAAGGCTACGGTTTCCACCAATTGATACTCTTTTCCATTGGCTTTTTTGAGCTTGAAAGCAATGTGCGATTTTTCAGTGCTATTTCCGTAAAGCGTGATGAAAAACACTTGGCGTTTGTTTTTGCCATCGAATACAGGTGTGGCTATGCCCCTGCACACCGTGTCGGCTAGGGCTATGATTTTATCGCCTTCGCTTATCAAAGAGTCGTTTGCCACCACAGCTATCAGTGCCATATCGCTCGAGTAATCGTAGGGCTGTAGCTTCCACTGGTTGTCTGCCACAGTGCGCAACGATGTTTCTGCTGCCTTTCTGCCTGCCACCAAGCCGCTTCTAGGATATGTTAATGTAGCATTTTGAGCCACTTTCATCATGTAGCCTTCGCCCGGAATCATGTATTTGAGGCTTCCTACCCACTTGAGCACGGCATCGTACACCGCAAATTGGTATTGGCTCTTCACCATATCGCCTTCCGATGGATTGATGGAAGCCAAAGCTTCGTTTATCTCCATATTGTTCTGAGGCGTGTAGCCCACCCAGTTCCAGCCCGGTTGTAAAGCAATAGGCATAGAAAGCGAATTGATGATGCTGCCTCTAAACGCAATGGTATCGGCTTTTGACAACTTCACTTTGTAGGCATGTTCGTTTTTAAGACCACCTCTATTCAAGGCCATATTATCGCCCGCTAAGTTTCCAAACCATTTGCTTGTGGTGGAATCGTATCTGTCGAAATCTACGGCACCTCTCAGTTCATCGTTGTTTGTTGATATTATATTGGTGAGCAATAAGCTGGTGCGGAACATGGCGTCTGATTTAAGCCCAAACGACACCCATTTCCAGCCTTTGGGCATTGGCATTTTGCGCAAAATACCATTTATCGAGTGCCAAATCATGGGTTTTGACGTGCTGCCTATCACTTGGTTGGCCTCGAAAGTGAAATTGTAGTTTGGAACTGTGCCTACAAAAGGCGTTACGTTCACCAAGGTCAAACCTTGACTGGCATCCCAAATTCTAAACTCTACTTTTTCTCCATTAGAGCTATTGCTGTAAATGTTCATGTAGGCTTGGTACGTATCGTAAGCCTCTATATAGTTAAGCGAAGCCACACCTCTGCATTCTTCTCCTACAAAAGCCGCTATTTTGTCTTCAGGGTCGGTAGAGAGAATGTTATCAACTTTTATTTGCCCAATCATGCTGGCAGAATATTGAAACTTTGCCGGATTTACTTTCCAATCGGCAGGCGCAGGCTCATATACTTTCACATGCAGGCCAAATATTTCATTAAACCCAAAGCTTGTTTTCAAATACACGTTCTCGGTGTAGTCGCCTATGTTCAGTCCTTCGTTCACTGTGAAAGTTACTTTCAACTTGCTGTTTGGCTTTATTTTTCCTTTTGATGGAGAGGCTTTTAGCCACAAAGGCAGGTTTTCTATGGTAAATTCCATTTCGTTGCCACCTTGGTTTTCTATATTGGTCACAAAAACGAGGGTGTCATAGAGTCGCTTTCTGAATTCACGTCCTTGTTCTTCCCACACCACTTGGTTTTTATCTACATAGGCTGTCCAAGTAGCAGGCGACTGCATTTTGTTTCCCCTCAGGTCTTGAATATCTTTCACAGTAATATCCAATATGCAATTTTCTATACGTTTGGCTTCATCGGTAGTCGAAATCACTATTTTGTCTTTATTTACAGAATAGATAAACCCAAAAATCTCAATAGCCATTTAGACTTTATCGAAAAAGTTGGTTTTGA